>Ga0180007_10000601_pt1 | contig 57535 bp, 46 predicted proteins | sample MM_PC_MetaG_FD_121122 | JGI IMG/M metagenome (GOLD analysis project Ga0180007, IMG submission 121122) | Groundwater microbial communities from the Aspo Hard Rock Laboratory (HRL) deep subsurface site, Sweden - MM_PC_MetaG | ecosystem: Environmental > Aquatic > Deep subsurface > Groundwater...
GTATGAAAACAAAGATAGATACATTAATTGACAAAATAATTAAAACACAACAAATTGGTAACACAAATTAACAACTATTCTACTAAATGTTTCGGTAACATTTTTAAATGAGCTATAGCGAAATATGGCTGCGTATAAAACAAATTTATTGCAGTTCTTTAATAGGTTTTTTCGCTGTATGCGCAAGTGTCTTTCCCGTTTTTATCGTAGGAGGTATACTGCAGGATATTATCTGTTTTAAAAACCCAATTCGCCGATATACCGATTATTACCGAAACCGGGGAATGTCTTTTTTTCATGACTGGCATGATTGGCTGGGAGGATTGCCGTTTGAAACCGCTTCACCCGGTCAGATAACAGATTATGTAACAAAAAAAGGATACTCTCTTCAGTCATTATTTACCTGCGGCCGTGGACTCGGTTGTAATGAATATATTTTCAGGAAATACTGACTGTACCGATGTAATAATCCGGTATCTGATATACGAATAGGGTACCTGTGGTGCTTCAGATTTTATACACCATAACTTTATACCTGTGTTTATTGCGGTTTCCGGAGGGGTAATTAATATTTCCGGATATGAAGGGCTGAACATGATGCCGAAAGGAGGTGTTACACCTGCAGGAGGAATAATTCCACCTGCAATCAGGCTTTTTTTTAATGTACTCTCCGGCATAGCGGGGACGTTGAGATTTTCCATTACTTCAGTTTGGTTGGAAACGATAAGCAGCACTGCTGCATATTCACCGCCAAGAAAAGTATTGCGGAATTTTGCGGTAGTATTGGATGATTTAAGATAATTATGAAGTATTTTCTGTTCCGGGGATTGTGTGAAGACGGCAATTAAGGGCGAGAACATGATCATTATCATGAGTCCCGAACATAATACCGGAAACAATATACCGGAGGATGTATCCTCCAGCCCAAAGTATCGGCTGCGGGGTTTTGAAACGAGCCCGGTTGACAAAAATATATAAATAAAAATATATCCTGCAGCTAATACACGCGGACCTTCATCCGGGAATACTACCGCTGCGGAAAGAGTTACGCCGGAAAGCAGCAAAGCCCAAAGGATCAATTCATCCCTGTTTTCCCGAATACGCATGAACGCAGCAAATGGAAGAAAATAAAAAAGCAGGGTGGACGGCCCGTGATTCCATCCCCTGGGAAGAAAAAAAACTGCATGCAGTATAAAAGCCTTCCCACGTAGGAAAAGCGCGGTAATAAGTACAAAAGGTTTACTTAGTATATTCTTCAAAGCAATAATATAAAGGATTTTTGATGCTTCTCCTTCTGACAGCCCATTTAGTTTATCCCGGTAGGTATCGAATGCCGTGCTCCAGTCTGTATTAGCTGAGAGACCGGCGAGTGTATACGAAAAATTCGATCCTTGCACACTATCTTTCGCAGAATAACATATGAGAATGAAAGTACTGCTTAAAAAAATAATCAACCCAACGCCCCAAAAACCCGCAGAAGCTAAAATCACTTTTTTTTTATTCATTCGGAATATATAAATTATCCAGAAAAAAAGCGCAGGAATTAGGAACATGGCACCCATCCGTACAGTGAGTGAAAAGAATAAGGATGCCACTGCGAACAGAAGATAAGGAATTTTACGAATATGAATATAATCTACAAGCCATGCGCCGGCAACGCATGCCCAGAAAACTCCAAAGGCGTTAACTGCAAAAGTTGCCTGCAGGTTTTTTGAATAAAGAATAATACCCGCAGCGGCGCATATCGCAGAATATATACCAAAAAAACGGTATAATGACCGGCACAAAAACCATGTTCCGATAGCAAGTAATATGGTCTGAAAAAAAATAATATCTGATGGTCTTTTGCCTGAGATTAAAAATGTAAAGATGCGCATTGCCGCAGCAAGAGGTCTGCGCATAACCCATGGATCAAATATATGTGTAATCTGGAATAGTTTATTATGACCAAAATGTCCAGCTGCGTCACTGAGCGGCACAATACCTCCTGCGGCGTATGAAACGGCACACCCGTTAGTAGTGGCTGGATCATGCCAGATACATCCTGTGGCAAGACAAAACACCGCAATTATCACCGGGATACCAGCTATCATGAAAAAGCGGGACAAAAACCGTTCAGCAATATCCGGCATATCCGGTGCAAATTTGCGAGTTAATATTGAGAAATACCATCCAAGGCACGCACTGGCAGTTAAAAGAGCTGGCAAACTGGCATTGAACATGTGAAGAAATTTAATGTATGGAAATTTATACAACGGCCATGCGAGAAAGAGCGCGTATCCTCTTGCGTACGCATATACTGCCCCTGATAAATATAGTAATAAAAAAATTGAAACTGCGGTGATAGTTAGAATGACCAGCAGCGCCCCTATAGAGGTAATAATCTTACGGTAAACAGAAGTCATATGAGATACATTCACGAAAAGAACTGTGATAAGGCCAAGAAACAAGATGATACATACATTCGGTGATACAGAAAAATAATACGTTATTTCGTATTTCCGGCCATTAGTAACAGGATTCGTATTATCCGAAGCGGCAAATAGAATATGATTACCCCATACCGAAAATTGCCCCTTGCCGATACTGCGGATAGCTGAATGATCTCGGTTTACAGGCCCTAACGGCAGATTGTTCTCTAATAAGACTGGTTTTTTTCTAATAAAAAATGCAAATCGATCCGAAAGAAGTATGCTCGGAAACTGGGAATACACGGTATGCGCGCTGAAAGCATGTGCAGAATAATTATCCGTTTGAATAGAAGAAAGATGACCACGCACTGAAAAAACGCTAAACCAGCTCAACAGAGAGATGATTAATACACAAAAAATAGATATGGAAAAAAATCTCAGCGCAGATGGTTGTAAAAAGACTAAAAGTAGTCTTTTATATGTATAATCCATGAAATACATTTATTCCAATAGTACCATGTTTCGCTCGAAATATTGCATGGTTCAAGTAAAAAATACATATTCGGAGAATATTTTAACCTGGTTTTTTTTAATAGTATAATAAACTGCGTAAACTGGAAATTTCAGGCAAAAACTTTTATACAAAGAAAATAAAAGCAATTAAAAATCGTTTCTATGCCCGCTGATACAAAAACCGCAGAAGCTTTTGCCTCCTCTTGGAACAATCTCCCACCCGGCTCAGTATACACCCCGGCGCAGTTCATTGATTGGTTTGAACCGATTCAGAAATCAGATATTTTCGGCAAAGAGGTGCTTGAACTTGGCTGCGGCAACGCTAGTCTTGCCGTCCATATCCTCGGCTGGAAACCCAATCGACTCGAAGCGGTCGACCTCGGGTCCTCAGTCAAATCAGCCGAAGCAAATTTATCTTCTACCGGATTTTCAAACTGGAAGGTAGTGCAGGCCGATCTTATCGATTACCGCAGCAGTGGTTTTGATGTGGTATACTGCATTGGTGTCCTTCATCATCTTGCCGTTCCATCAGCAGGATTTAATTCAGTTATCCGAAATACCAGACCCGGCGGACGTTTTCATTGTTGGGTGTATGCACGGGAAGGAAACCGGCTTATTATCTCAGTAGTAGATCCGTTAAGAAAAATCGCCTCAAAACTCCCATGGTTTATTACAAAATATTTTATTGCGTCAGCGCTTGTTATTCCGTTTTTTTTTTATGCAAAGCTGCTTGCTTTTTTTTCACATATTCAGCGAATTAAACGCACCTGGTTATCAGGCCTGCTCCGGAAATTGCCCTTGTGTTCTTACAGCTTGTGGATTGCCGAGCGATCTTTCCCCTTTTTCCTGCATGTCGCTTTTGACCAGCTTGTTACCCCGCAGACAGATTATATTTCCAAAGATAAGATATGTGCCTGGCTTGAAAAATATCCGCAAATTGAAAAAAACTCCGTTTATATTATTTTCAGAAACGGTAATTCTTGGAAATTCGGAGGACGCATTTCCCGCGACTGCGGGAATCCCAAATGAATTTACTACTTATTAATTACGATTATCCGCCTATCGGGGCTGGAGCGGCGGGGGCCTGCCGTAGTCTTGCGGAATCCCTGGTAACAAATGGACAATGCGTTTCAGTGATTACAGCAGCCTTCAAAAATCACAAAGGCTATTCAGAAGAACAAGGAGTTCATGTATATAGGATACAAGCTTTCCGGCGGTACATGGATTGGTGCAGTGTGCGGGAAATGTTTTTTTTTCTGATCGCCGCTTGTTTTTCTTTGCGAAAAATTATTCAGCGGGAAAAAATAGAGAAATCAATTATTTTTTACAGTATCCCGTGCGGACCCGCTGGACTAGTACTTAAAAAGGTATTCAAAATTCCTTATTTGATTTCACTGCGGGGAGGCGACGTACCACGGCATGTAAAAAGCCTGAATCTAATTCATTCTTTTTTAGCGCCTCTTCGCCGGACCATCCTCAGAAACGCAGATCACGTAGTAGCCAATTCCGAAAGTTTTGCTGAGCTTTCCCGCAGAACAGATCCGGTAAAAGTACAGGTTATTCCAAATGGAGTTGATACACTTTTTTTCACACCACAGGAAACTACCGGAGGAGTTTTTCGGCTTGTGTATGCCGGCCGGTTTCAGAAAGAAAAAAATATATCTTTTCTGATTGAATGTATACGGGCGGATAAAGAAATGTACGCAAAAAAAATTACGCTTCATCTGGTTGGCGATGGTCCTCTTCGGAAACAAATATTGGAAAAAATTGAAGAGTACAGGCTGCACGATATGGTTGTGTGCGAAGGCTGGCTTGATAAAAATCAACTTCGTGATTTATATCGACGGTGTAATTGTGTGGTCAATCCTTCTTTCGGAGAGGGAATGCCTAATACCGTACTGGAAGGCATGGCGTGCGGATTGCCCTCACTTCTGAGCAGAGTCAGAGGAAATGACGCGGTAATTATCGAAGGGAAAACCGGTTACTCATTCGGCCTTGATGACAGCGCTGAATTTAATATGTATTTAAAGAAAATGATGAATTCACGGGGAAAAACCCTCGCAATGGGACATTACGCCCGGCAATGGGTAGAATCTGCCTTTTCCTGGCATAACTCCGCACGTATGTACATTGATTTAATGTAATTTTGATTGGAATACGACTGAACCAACGGTTTTATTCAATCCTTCGAATTTGATATTTGTTTCAAATCAAAGAAAATTCCGTTTTCTTTTACAAAAGTCTTTGCGGACACTGCATTGTTATCTGCAAATTCGCGGTGCGGTACCGCAAGTATCACTGCATCATATGATTTGGCGGACGGCTGTAAAGTAAGATTAATACCGTATTCTTCGTGGACATCATCTGGATCTGCAACTGGATCATGAACATCAGTATGAATAGCGAAACTTTTTAGTTCGCTGATGATATCTATTACTTTTGAGTTGCGAATATCTTTCACGTTTTCCTTAAAGGTAATACCCAGAACAAGTACTTTTGATTTTGCGAGATGCAGTCCGATTCGGGTCATCAATTTTACAAGTTCACGAGCGAAGTATCTTCCCATTGCGTCATTTATACGACGGCCGGCCATTATTATTTGTGGATGATGACCAATTTCTTCAGCTTTATATGCAAGGTAATACGGATCCACACCAATACAGTGCCCGCCGACAAGTCCTGGCTCAAATGGAAGAAAATTCCATTTCGTTTTTGCCGCATCGAGCACTTCGCGGGTTGAAATGCCCATGCGATCAAAAATAATACGAAGTTCATTCATAAGTGCGATATTTATATCTCTCTGGGTATTTTCAATTACTTTTGCAGCTTCAGCAACTTTAATCGAAGCAGCTTTATAAATACCAGCTTTAACAGCGGTTCCGTACACTTCGGCAACTTTGTTTAATGTATCTTCGCAGTCACCTGATACTATCTTTGTAATATTTGCGAAAGTGTGCACTTTATCGCCCGGGTTGATCCTTTCGGGAGAGTAACCGGCAAAAAAATCCCTTTTCCATTTCAAACCTGATTCTCGCTCGAGAATTGGAATACAGACTTCTTCGGTCACGCCTGGATACACCGTGGATTCATATACTACAATTGCCCCTTTTGCAAGGTTTCTGCCTACAGTTTCTGATGCTTTTATTACCGGAGTCAAATCCGGAATTTTATGGGTGTCGATCGGTGTCGGAACGGCGACAATAATAAAATTTGCTTTTTTAATCAGCGCGCTGTCGTAGGTAAATAGCAGACGAGAATTCGTGAGTTGATCGCCTTCAACTTCTCTGTTCGGATCTTTTCCCGCGCGCAGCAATGAGATCCTTTTTTCATTAATATCAAAACCGGTGGTTGGAAAATATTTGGCCATTTCCACCGCAAGCGGCAATCCTACATAACCAAGTCCAATAACACAAATTTCTGGTGAATACATTTTATTATCCTTTAGTAAAATATTAATACGTCTTTTTTTTGAGAACCGTATATGGTGGTATATGCAACACAACTTTATATTCTGTTATAAAAAAATGCTGCCACGTTCCTCCGGCATAGTTTTTATAGTGTCTTGCATGGTCACTTAGTATTATAATTTCCGGTGTTCTATTTTCTCTTTGCATAATATCAAAATAAAAACGATCCATTTGCACAGAATGCTCATCCCGGCACCACACCTTTTTAAGCGCCGGTCTTGAATCAGTAAGGAAATGCAGTAATGGCAAATCATACCATGCGGCGAAAAAATCTTCCCGCTGTAAATGCAGATCTAAATAAATAAGCAATTTTTCAAGCGGCTTAACCCTTTCCGCAGTGGAATAAATACCTCTCAGCTTGCCGTATGAAAAACGTTCAGTAAGGTCTTTAAGCGGGGCGTCGCGGTACACTGTGCGGGCATTGAAAAAAAAAGCTGCTGGCAGTAAAACCAGGGTTATACATACCGTCCTGAATCCGGGTATCCGTGCACAAATTGCCTGCGGTATATACTGCTCTCTGATATGCATTTTAAAAAACAGAATAATAACCACGGCAAAGAGCGGGCCGATTCCCTGAATAAATGCCAGGTACGCACGTTGGGCATTATAGAAAGTTGTCGTATGCGCGAATAACAGTGAAGATAGTGTACCCCAGATAATTAATATTATTTCTGGTTTTTCAGGAAGTTGTACAGAAAACAGCCCGCGGTAATAAAAAATATAAAAAAGCGAAGCAATCATAAAAAAGATGAAAGTAAGATTGAGACTTTGGTTATAAAAGATGGCATAAAAAATAAGCAGCGTCATACCCAGAGACAGGATACTTTCATGATTAAACAGACTTTTCAGTCTGCGGAATCGGCAGAAAACATCCGCGCCGAATGCTGCGGCGAGGATGGGAAAGACAGCAAAACCGTTCGAGAGAAGCTTCGGGTAACCCATAATTATCGCTGTAGATATTTTCCAGGGTTTTGTACTCAAAAAAAAAGTTACTTGAGAAAAAACCATGTTTTTTATTTTTATTCCGGTTATATGAATTAGTATAAGCGCAGAAATACCGAGAATACACATTGTACCGAGAAATCCGACACTCGCACGCAATAGCGGCATACGGGTATCAGCAGCGGAAAGAGAATAACCGTCGGAACTGGCAGGTTTATTCTGTTGGCGATAAATCGAGAACAATATGAATATCCCGGTGAATAAAGGCACGAGTGTCATTGCAAACTGATCAGCGTGACATAGTCCGCTCAGCACAATACACAGGGATGAAAGAACGCCCAGTATGTATTGATTCGGTATTTTTTTTGCCGTGCCCCCCATTACATAAAAAGTAGCAGCAGCCAGAGAAAACGCTGACGGCAAAGAGTTATATGATGGACTCATTATTCCGAAAAAGTTATTTATCAGCAAAAAAAAAATACAGGCAGCAGATGCGGAGAAAAAGGACAGCGTTCGGATAAGACAGGCGAAGAGAATTCCCGCAGAGACTGTCTGCACAGCAAAACCTGTCAGACGGATTTGGAATAACGAAATATCAGGGAAAAGACGGAATAGCGGGTATAAGACCAAATGATAGTAAGAAGGAATATGAAGAGAGTCACTTAGCAACCTATCGCCGAGAATAAAACGATGCGCCTGTGAAAGATAAAATCCTTCATCGGTAAAGTCGATTCCTTTTGACGCCTTCCAGGGTAAATATAAAAAAAATAAAAAAATAATCAGCAAGCCAGGTAATAGGATCATTATATATGATTTATTTTCCAGTAGTTTAACTGAAAAAACGACTTTAAAGATTCTGCCGCCATAGAAAATTAATATTATCGCGGCCATAAAAAGAAGTACAGAAAACAGATTCGGTAAAATATTTTGCCCCGATGTTTTTACCGCATTACAAACACTGTCGATGATAATGCAACCGCCTCCAAACAATAACGGTTTCGGTATTTTTAAAGCCATTTATTCATCCATGATTGAAAAACCAACAGAGCCCAGAGTTGTTTGCGGTTATCCCGTTTATTATTAAGGTGTTCGTCGATAATTTTTTGGACTGTAACAGAATTAAAAATTCCATGTTTTTTAATGCAATGAGTATCGAGAGTTTCGCACAGATATCCTCTAAGCGGTCCTCTGAGCCATGACCCGATGGGCATGCCAAAACCCTTTTTTTTTCTGTATATTACTTCATGGGGAAGATATTTCTCCGCTATTTTTTTTAAAAGGTATTTGCGTGTAAGTCCATGCAGCTTAAAACTACTGGGTAAATGATTTACATAATCAGAAAATTCAGTATCCAGAAAAGGGGCACGTACCTCAAGAGAGTGCAGCATACTTGCGCGGTCAACTTTGGTAAGTATTCCCTCAGAAAGATAGTACCTTAAGTACGCCCAGATGATCTGCGCAGTACTGCCGGGCAACATTGACAGAATTTCCTGTGGAAAATACTCGGATGCGCAGGGGGGGGTAATGGTGCTGAAAAACTCCGGAGAAAAAAGATCCTTATGCTCATCCGGTGTAAATGCGGCGAGCCAAAGCTGATTGCGGTAAGCTCCGCTTCCTTCCATACCCCTGAGAAACTGTTTTATTATGAAGTCAACGCTCATATTCCGGTGGGATACAGGAATGTGTTCCGCGAGCAACGGCAACATGCGGCGGAGTGTTTCCGGCAGCATATCAAAGAATTTTGTAAACCGGTGAGCCAGAAAAGGATCGTAGCCCGCAAAGAGCTCATCTCCGGCATCCCCTCCAAGCGCGACAGTAACGCGTCTTCGTGCAAATTGTGAAAGAAAACTGGTGGGAACAAACGAAGCATCAGCAAATGGTTCATCCAGAAGACTGACTGCCTTGGGTAAAAATGAAAGAATATCTTTTGAGGAAAGAATTTCTATATAGTGTCTGACGCCGGTATGAGCGGCAACAGTTCGGGCAAAGGCGCTTTCATCAAAACTTTTTTCTTCGAAACCGATGCTGAACGCTTCTATAGATTTCGGTCCATAGACAGACGCTGCAACAGCAGTAATCAGGCTTGAATCAATACCTCCGCTGAGAAATACGCCAACGGGAACATCAGCAATAAAGTGCCTGCTAACTGCCTGCCGCAACAGTGTTTCGGTATGAGTAAATGCATCACGATATGTAGTTTTTATCGGGGTGAAATCCGGTTTAAAGTATTTACATGTCTGAATTTTCTTACCATTAAAACGCAGATATTCACCAGGAGGTAATTTAACCGCATTTTCTATAATTGATGTACCGGATGGCAGATGCTCAAAAAAGAAATATCGGCTGAGGGCATTAGCACTAATAGAATGAGGAAGAGAAGGATGCAGAAGAAGAGCTTTTAGTTCTGAGGCGAAAATGAAGGTGTCCTGCATTATCGCGTAGTAAAGCGGTTTCTGTCCATATCGATCACGGGCTAACACCAATTCCTTCCGGTTGATATCCAGTATAGCGATAGCGAACATTCCGTTTAACCTGCTGAATATATCTGAGCCGTAGGCCTCGTAACCAATCAGTACAGTTTCAGTATCAGACCTGGTAGTAAAAAAATAACCTTTTGATTCAAGGTCTCTTCTCAGTTCCTTGAAATTGTAAATTTCACCGTTGAAAACCAGAATCAATTCCTTTGATTTATTCATCATGGGTTGATTAGCCTTCGCGGATACATCAATTATGGATAATCTGCGGTGACCAAGCGCACATGGCCATGGCAATTGTCCGGTGTACATGCCCTCTGCATCCGGTCCGCGGTGCGTGAGAGATTCAGTCATTTTCTTAAGAATCTCCGGGGATACCGGTTGACCTTTCATATTTACAAAGCCGACAATGCCACACATAAGAATTACGCGTCTATAAATATTAGTTGAAGTTAGCGGTGGATTTTATCAGATATGTCGGCTTACCCTGAGATTCATGGTATGTTCTATTAAGAATTTCAGCTATCAGACCCATAAGTATGGATTGCATTCCGGTTCCCAGGAATATTACAATAAGCAAGGGGAGCGGAGTCTGAATAAAACTGATATTGTGTGTATATTTCAGAATGAGCATAACACAGAAACATACAAATGATATTGACACGAAAAAAAAACCTACTCCTCCGAAAATATAAATTGGTTTTTGCTGGTATTTCGCAAGAAATTTGACAACTATTAAATCCAGAATAACTTTAATTGTCCGGTTAAAACCGTATTTTGATACACCAAATTTTCTCTGATGATGAATTACGGGCAGCTCCGTTACCTTAGCACCCAGCCAGCTTGCGTATATGGGAATAAACCGGTGCATTTCCCCATAAAGCTTAACGCCTTTTATTACGTCTTTTCGATATACCTTAAGAGAGCATCCATAATCTTTAAGTCTCACTCCTGAAATAAAGGAAATCATAAAATTTGCAAGTTTACTGGGAAGATTTCGCTTTAAGGGATTATCCTTCCGGTCTTTGCGCCATCCCGATACAACATCGTACCCTTCATCAAGTTTGCTTATAAGACGGCTTATATCGTCAGGATCATTCTGCAGATCACCGTCCATGGGAATTATGATATCGCCCGATGCATAGTCTATTCCCGCCATCATAGCTGCGGTTTGACCAAAATTTTTTCGCAGATGAATTACCTTGATATGCGGACCCTTCAACGCGGCTTTCGCAAGCTCTTCTGCAGTTGCGTCCGTACTGCCATCATTGATAAAAATTACTTCAAATTTGCGATTGAGAATTGTAATGGCTTTGATTATTTTCTGAACGACGGGGACAATATTCTGTTCTTCGTTAAAGACGGGAATAATGATTGATAACATAGGTTATTATATCATTTCTCATTGAAAATATAAGATCAGCTGTTTTATATTATCAAGCATGCTAAAATGATTGAGATAATGAGTTAAAAGACCTCAAGGATGAAAAAAAAAATACTGTTTTTTTTACTCAAAGTTTTTGCATCAGGTTCTGTTTTATACCTTCTCTCACATAAAATCAGTTTTCGTTTATCATTCGATAATATCCGCAGCGTTTCTTTGCCGATGTGGGCAGTACTAATTTTATTTTATTTAATTTCTGTTTTTCTTGCAGCTGTACGCTGGCGGACAATGTATTCTGACGGCATTTCTTTATATGAAAGTATAAAATTTACTTTTATCGGAATACTTTTCAGCACAGTACTACCAGGTGCGGTTTTTGGTGATATCCTAAAAGGGGTGAGTCTGTCAGTCACTTCTAAATCGAAACAAACTTCACTGCTCATTTTTTCAATCAGCGCAGATAAATTTATCAGTCTGTTTATTTTATTAATTTTTTTCCTTTTAGGTTCCGGTTTTGTTTTCCATTATTACCCTGATCTTGATTTTAACGTACTTATTAATAATAAATTCATAACTATTGCTGTATGTATACTACTCTTTCTTGTAATTATTGCATTGGTTTACAGTTCCCGCCTGCGTTACACACAACACTACAAAAGGTTTTCGCAAGGCAGACTTTTAAACATACTGACAGCACTGAAAAAATTTTTTTCGATAACGGCTACTAAAAAAAAAGATTTGTTAAAATGCGCAACTTTGGCAGTTGCATTTCATTTATTAAATATTTTTCAAAACTATATAATCCTCCGTGCCCTTGGATACATTATTCCCTTCATGCCCCTATTTGTTTTATATGTCGTACTTTCAATAATATTGGTTCTCCCGTTTACCATTGCGGGCATTGGAGTCCGTGACCTTGCTGCATTATCTTTATACACACCGCTCGGCATTCCAAATCATGGTGCGGTAGCTTTCTCGATGATGCTCCTTATGCTCAGTTTATTAGGCGCATTAGGCGGCGGAGTATTTTTTTTTATTATGACATTTCAAAAATACAAGATAAAGAATCCATAGATGGCATATTATTTTATTAAATGCGTACAAGCCGCAATACTCCTCGGACTCCCTATTGTACTAGGGTGGGTTGTACTTCGCCGAATTTTTTCTGAAAACAAACTTCATATTTTAATTCCCGGGGCTATTCTTTTCGGAATGATGCTCGTTATGGGAATGCTCAATGAAATACGTTTTTTTTTAAACATGAAATCCTCCGTTCACCTACTGTACTTTTTAGTTATCGCCTCAATTCTATCAATTATATTTCTTCAACCGGCTAAAAAGCAAACAATTAGAATGCCTCTCCAGTGGAAAAAAATATGGAGTCTCAGCATCCTTATTGGTTCCACACTTTTTTTGTGTCTATATTTCGGAATACCCAGTTCCCGAGGAATCCTCAACGACGCATGGTGGGGACATTACCCTTTCGCGATAGATTCCCGTATAAAAAGCCTTTTCCCTCTTAATCCTGCTTTCAGCCCCTGGGAGCTGCTCTATTATCATTACGGTCCGGACTTACTGGCAGCTCTGTGGTCATGGGTTTTCAATCTGTCAACTCTTCATGGATTTACATTGAATCTTGTACTTTTTACCTTCATAACGTTTTTGCTTGTATATGCCATCGCATATCACAGGGGAATCGGTCACATTAACGCCGTAGTTGCCGGGTTTCTGGTGCTCGCCGGCGGGAATCTCCGTTTTCTCTTGATACCCTATCTCAGCCTGTTAAATTCAGGAAGCGTACTATCGGCACTTAATTCCACCTCTATTGAGGGTCTTTTGGAAATGGCTTTTACGCCTTCTCACATTATGGGGGTACCTGCACTCTTTCTCGGAATGTATCTTTTCCATCGGCACCAGACCAAGCCGCATCGTCAGACAGCAGTTTTTACTGGTATTTTTCTGGGACTTGTTTCTATGATTGCCGAGTGGTATTATGGAATTCTTTTTTTGGCAGCAGCGGCAACCGGTTTATCCCGCAGGAAACGCGGGTTTGGATGTGGGTTTATTCTTCCCGCAGCCATCAGCCTGGCTATAGCATTGACTAATAATTCATATCTTTCCGGCTACATGACGTGTTTTCGTCAAAAAGAAATAACTGTGGAAAACAGACTCGAAATTGCGGAATTTATCGCCCGTGCAAAATTAAATAAAGCTGATTTGTCAAAACTGGAAAATATAAATAATTCTATTAAAGCGATGCGAACAAAATACATGCCTGATCTTATTCCGCTTCGTTTAAATTTTTCCCGTTTCGGGAAACTACCTTCATGGGATGCGGGCGGCTCTGTCGAGAGTGAATATATTCCGATTTTTAGCCGTATCATTTTTATCGAATCTTTTCCAATACTAATTATTGGTATAATTTTTGCATTTTTTTCTCTTTTCCGAAGAAAAGATATTTTTAATCAAGGCATGATCACCGTACTTGCAGTATCAGTATCAGCGCCAATATTTTTAGACTGGGGATATCGATCAGCTGATCTGCTCAGATTTTTTGTTCCGGCGCTTGCTTGTGCATCCTTTTTCTTTGCCGTATTCTTAAGACGTTTGTGGAGCATGAAAAAATGTTATGCCAAACCCGCAACAATGCTACTCCTATTGTCCTCAATAGCCAATGCTTTTTTTCTTGGTATTGTCGGACTAAGTCCGGAAACATTTTCTCTTGTGCATGAGGTCTCAAGTTCAGCGGTTTCACTGAGAAGTGCGGTAAGCGGAAAGAACGATTTATCGGATCCTGTCCGTGCAAATTCCGCATCATTTGAATATCTTGCAAAAAAAACTGGAGAATTCATTAATATACATCCCGCTCCTAGAACCTCTGGCCGGCCGCACGCAGTATTCCTGATCCCTGAAAACCTGCTGCCCCCGCAGGATACATTTCAGGAGTGGATGAAAATTGGCACCTATTCAGAAGTCATGTTTCCTTTCGGCAGACATTGGGGATCAGCATATGCCGAGATATACCGTCAGATCATAAAAACAATGGATCCTTTCTTTCTTAATTTATTGGAAATAGAATGGGTTATTGAATCCAGTTTTTATCCCTCTATTATTACAGAAAGTGTCAAAAAAAAGTTTGAAAACCCCGCACTTTTTGAATTTGCCTTACGACTTGATTATAAACAACACTGGTTTAAAATATACCGCGTTATTCAATGAGTTTTTTTTCACTATCAGTGCTGATGGAGCGGGAAAACACACGACTGCTTGAGGAATAATTAAAAGAATGTCGCTGGAAACATGGTACAATATGTTATGAAAATGGATCAAACTATGGACTATTTCGCACATGAAAGCAGTTACATTGACGAAAATGCGGTCATCGGCAGCGGAACAAAAATCTGGCATTTTTGTCATATTCTCTCTGATACCCGGATCGGAACTAACTGCAGCCTCGGGCAGAATGTGCAGGCAGGACCCGGTGTAACAATCGGCAACGGATGTAAAATACAAAATAATGTATCGATCTATAAAGGTGTCTTAATCGAAGATGATGTGTTTCTCGGCCCTTCAATGGTTTTCACAAATATTCTTACCCCGCGCGCATTCGTTACACGAAAAGATGAATTTCTGCCCACAATTGTCAGGAAGGGCGCGAGTATCGGCGCGAATGCGACAATAGTGTGCGGTATCACCATCGGCGCGTACGCGATGATAGGAGCGGGCTGCGTGGTTACACGGAATGTCCCGCCCTACGGACTTGTCACAGGCGTTCCTGCACGACAACGCGGATGGGTCTGCCGGTGCGGAGAAGTTCTGCACACAAGTAACCGTGAAGGCTGCATTTGTGATAATTTTGTGTGCAAAAGATGTGCGCTGCAGTATGTATTATCTGAAGGGGCAATCCAAACTGTATGAAAAACCAATCAAAAAGAGTATGTCTCGTCGGTTGCGGAAGAATCTCCGCGCGTCATATCGAGGCGCTCAAGGCTGCAGAAAATATTCAATTAGCATCGGTTTGCGACTGTGATTCTGCGTGTGCCAAAGCGTGCGGCACCGCAAATAATGTTCCATGGTATACCGATATTAAAGCGCTGAAAGGAATGGATGTAATAAGCATTTTGACCCCATCCGGGCTTCATCCGCGGCATGTAATCGAAGCAGCAGAGTACTGTGATGCGCCGCTGATTGTCTGTGAAAAACCGCTTTCACTCACTGTCCGCGAGACAGTCGAAATGTACCGCAGTGTAAAAAAAAATAACAAAAAACTCCTGCCCGTGTTTCAGAACAGATATAATCCTCTCATTCAATTTATAAAAAAAATGCTTGAACAGGAAACTCTCGGCACGGTTTATCAATTCAACTGTAATGTATTCTGGAACCGGAACGATGAATATTTCAATATTGATTGGCACGGGAGCGCCGATTTAGACGGAGGTGTACTTTTTACCCAGGCAAGTCATTATGTGGATATGCTGCATTATTTATTCGGAGAAGTGTGCGAATACAAGGGTCTTGGAGGGAATCTCCGCGGATTTCCCGTGCAGGATACTGTTTCAGCGGTATTAAAATTTAAAGATGGTGTTGTAGGCGCGCTCAATGCTACGGTATGTGTATACAGAACAAACTACTGCACTGAATTTACTGTCATAGGATCAAAAGGTACCGTCCGTCTTTCGGGAACAAATCTCAACAAAATCGAATTCTGGGACGTGGAAGGGAAAGAAAAACCTGCGCTGGATTTTACATTAGATCATCAGTACGGCAAAGGTCACGATATCATGTACGGATATGTCGCGGCTGAAGACTGGAGCAAGTTTCCGGATTATGATGATGTACTTTCGGGAATAAGTCTCATGGAAAAACTTTCTTTTTAATTTTTTTTACGCAGGTATAGACATCGAATTTTAAGGATAAACCATGAAAATAAAAGACAGCAAAATACTCGTTATCGGCGGAGCGGGTTTTATCGGCAGTCACGTAGCGGCTGAACTACTCAAAGCAGGCGCGGGGCAAGTCATCATATACGACAATTTTTCACGGGGAAAATATGAATATATTGCGCCGTTTTTGCAGGATTCCCGCTGTATAATTTTCCCGGACGGCGGCGATATCCGGAATACCGATATCCTTAATACGGCAATGAAGGAAGTGGACGGAGTGGTACACCTCGCCGCGATGTGGCTCCTCCACTGCAAAGATTATCCCCGGACGGCTTTTCATGTAAATATTGAGGGTACATTCAATGTGCTTGAGGCGTGTGTGCATAATAAAATTAAACGTCTGGTCTATTCATCCTCAGCTTCCGTATACGGAGACGCCGTGGATGTACCGATGACCGAGTCGCATCCCTTCAATAACCGCAATTTTTACGGCGCGACAAAAATCGCAGGAGAAGCCATGTGCCGCGCCTATCATGACCGGTTTGGACTTTCATATGTTGGTCTCCGGTATATGAATGTGTATGGACCTCATCAGGATCAAACCGCCGCCTATACCGGAGTCATTCCCATCATGCTGAATAAAATCGATGAAAATACCGCTCCTGTTATTAACGGCGACGGTTCACAGGCATATGATTTCATATATGTTGAAGATGTAGCCCGGGCGAACATTCTTGCGCTTGAAGCGCAGGCGGTAGACGAATTTTATAATGTCGGTACCGGAATACAAACGAGTATCGGCTCGTTGTGCGGATTAATTCTTCGGTTAAAAAATTCCGCGTTAAAGGTACAATATAAGCCATACAGTGAACATGATGCAAGACGCCTGGTGCAAAACCGCATCGGATGTCCGAAAAAAGCCGAAAATGATCTTGGTTTCACTTTCCGGTATGGTCTGGAGGAAGGTCTGCAAAAACTTATTGACTGGCGTACCCGGACATCAATGCGAAACGGTAAGGCATAAGCAATGTACCAATATCCGCTGATTAAACCATATATTAATGACACAGTCCGCAAAAAAGTGATGGATGTTCTCGACAGCGGATACCTTACCGAGGGACCGGTTACCGCCGAGTTTGAGCGGCAAATTAAAAAATTTCTCGGTTGTCCGCATGCAATAGCGGTTACCTCATGCACAGTCGGTCTGGAAATGGCATTACGGGCATATGGCATCGGTCATGGGGACGAAGTAATTGTTCCGGATTATACATATCCTGCTACCGCTTCAGCCGTATGCATTGCCGGAGCGGTTCCGGTAATCGTGGATATTGATTTTAATACCATGCTCATCGATTACGATGCGGCAGCGGCAGCCGTTACCAAAAAAACAAAAGCGATTATACCCGTTTCTTTATTCGGCAACCCGCTGAATTATGACCTACTCGGAAAAATTAAAAAAAAGTATAATCTCAAAATTATCGAAGATGCCGCATGCGCTCTCGGTGCATCATATAACAATGTGCGCGTTGGAAATCAGGCAGATATTTCAGTATTCAGCCTCCACCCAAGAAAATTTATTACAACCGGAGAAGGCGGCATTATAACCACCGGAAATGCCCAGGCAGCCGAATGGTTACACTCGTATAAACATTTCGGCATCAGTAAAAGTGAATCACGGGAAAGTACCGAATTTGCAATTATCGGAGCAAACTATAAACTGAGTAATGTACTCGCCGCGATAGGCCTTGGGCAAATGGAAGATATTGATATACTCCTGAAGGAAAGAGCGTTGCTTGTAAACCGTTATACAGAACTACTTGCAGGCAGCGGCATTACGCTTCCTTCAGTAATATCCGGCGGCTCACATTCCTGGCAGACGTTCAGTGTGCTTATAAAAAACCGCGACACAGTGCTTAAAGGATTAAGAAGCCGGGGTATAGAGGCGCAGATAGGTACCTACGCGCTGCATATGCATCCCGCGTTTACCACGTATACAGATAAAAAAAAATATCCCAATAGTCTTCGCGCGTTTCATGAATGTCTTGCGCTCCCGCTCTATCACGGACTGCAAGAGGCAGACCAGCAGTATATTATTGCAGAACTAAAAAAACTGCTTTAAACTAGTAATGTGCGGTATTGCTGGTATCTTTAACCGTAACGGTGCGCCGGTTTCTCCGGTAATTCTTCGAAAAATGACTGACCGGATCGCCCACCGCGGTCCGGACGGCGAAGGTTTTTACACGGATAGTTTTATCGGCCTCGGTCACCGGAGACTCGCAATTATTGATCTTTCCCCTGCCGGACACCAGCCGATGATTTCTGATTCCGGTAATTATGTTTTATCCTACAACGGGGAAATATATAACTATCAGGAACTTCGCGCCGAATTGGAGGCGCTTGGGTGCAGATTTCGTTCAAAAACAGACTCTGAAGTCGTGTTATACGCTTATAAACACTGGGGCAGCGGCTGTCTCAAGCGGTTTAACGGGATGTTCGCATTCGCGGTATGGGATAAAAAGAAACAGGCCGTGTTTCTGGCGCGGGATCGATATGGCATCAAACCGCTTTATTATACCAGTATAGGTCCGGTGTTTTTATTCGCCTCTGAAATTAAGGCAATGCTCGAACATCCGGAATGTACCACTGTTTTGGACAAAGAAGGTCTATTTGAATATTTCACATTCCAGAATTTTTTTACGCAGCGAACTCTCTACCGCAATATCCATCTGCTTCCCGCGGGTTCATTTCTCAGTATTCCGCTGGGGAGCTCTGCGGTACAAACACCAGAGGTCTGGTGGGATTATGATTTTGCCGAACCGGAAACATACGGAGATCCTCAGGAATATATTGAAGAGCTGCAGCGGCTGTTCATGCAGGCGGTCAACCGTCAGCTTATAAGCGATGTTGAAATAGGCTCATATCTCAGCGGCGGAATGGATTCCGGTTCCATTACCGCACTTGCTGCGGCGCAGTTTCCCTATATCAAAACATTTACATGCGGTTTTGACCTGAATTCCGCCTCCGGTCTTGAAATGGGTTTTGACGAAAGGCAAAAAGCGGAGTATATGTCCTATCTTTTTAAGACCGAACACTATGAAATGGTATTGAAAGCCGGCGATATGGAACGCTGCATGGAAAAACTTACCATGCACATAGAAGAGCCCCGCGTCGGACAAAGTTACCCGAATTATTATACTGCGGCGCTTGCTTCCAAGTTTGTCAAAACAGTGCTATCCGGCGCAGGAGGAGACGAGCTCTTCGGCGGATATCCCTGGCGCTACTATCGCGCAGTTATTAACGATGATTTTGAACATTACACGGAAAAATATTACGGTTTCTGGCAGCGGCTCATTCCGAATAGTATACTCCAGCATGTATTTCGTCCAATCCTTCCGGAAGTATCTCATGTGTGGACAAAGGATATTTTCAGAAATGTATTTAATCTGCATAAAAGTCATCTGAACCGTCCTGAAGATTATATAAATCACTCACTGTACTTTGAAGCAAAAACTTTTTTACATGGACTTCTCATGATTGAGGACAAAATCAGTATGGCACACGGACTTGAGACGAGAGTGCCGTTTCTTGATAATGATCTTGTTGATTTCGCAATGAAAATTCCCGTGCGCCTTAAACTCGGGAACCTCGGTGAAGTAATTAAAATTAATGAAAATGAAACCGGCCCGAAAACACAGAAGTATTTTGAAAAAACGCGTGACGGCAAACTGATCCTGCGTCAGGCAATGCGAAAGTACATACCTGAGATGATAACTGACAATATTAAACAGGGATTTTCCGCACCGGATGCGAGCTGGTTTAAGGGCGAAAGTATCGGCTATGTACAAAAAATGCTTTTTGATAAAAACGCGCGTCTGTATGAATATATGGATCAATCCGCCGTGCAGGTCCTTGTACAGGAGCACCTTGACGGTAAAGTGAATCGCCGGCTTCTGATATGGTCGCTTCTGACCTTTGAAACCTGGTGCCGTATTTATGACCCGCATATTTAAAATAGCGACGGTGAATTTATTGATCGTCATCGCACTTCTCGCTGTGGCCGATCGGTTTTTTGAAAAAAAAAGCAATTTGCTCCGGAGAAGTATTATTCTTAAGGAAATACTTCCACATAGGGATTTTTATGAAACGCCGAGAGATACCTACATGGAAGGCACTGACGGCCTTGAGAAAAAACCTTACCGCATCAGAACTGATGCTGATGGTTTCATAACAGGACCCGATACCGGTCCTTCAGCCGTAAAGAATGCTGATTTTGTTTTTTTGGGCGGCAGTACTGTGGAGTGCTGGTATGTGGACGAGCATTTACGATTTCCATACCTCGTTGGACAAATTCTCAAAGATAAAACATCTCTCCGTAAAGTAAAAACACTTAATGGAGGCGTCAGCGGGAATCACAGTCTGCATTCAACGCTTAATTTTCTCGCGAAGGTAATCCCATACCGTCCGAAAGCGGTTCTCTTAATGCATAATTTAAATGATCTCGCGCTTTTATCAAAAACCGGTAGTTACTGGGATGCTCCTGCCACCCGCGCACTGGTACAGACTCACTATAAAGAGTATCGTCCGGTATACAAATATGCGGCGGACATGCTGTTTCCGAACATTGGAGAAAAGGTATGGAACACGGGAAATAATTTAATTTCCAGATTCCGCAAATCCGTTCCTGATGAATGGGCAGCGTACAGAACTGATCATCACAGCGGGACAAACATCTCAAGTAACGAACAGAATATTGTGTTGAAAAAAGAAAACACCAACAGTATCCTGAATACTGAAATAAATAAAAACGAAACTAATAAAAATGACTTCGCTTGCACTACTCTTACAGATTATGAGATTATCCAGCATTCGTTTGAAGAATCGCTTAACGCATTCATTGGAGTATCGCGGGCATTTGGCATTGAGGTAATTCTCATGACACAGTTCAATCGAATGAATCCTTATGATCCTCTCATTAACCCGAATAAATCCCTACCCGCAACAGAGGTTTTGGCAATCTGCAAATACTATCACAGCCTGAATGAGAAAATCCGGCGGATCGCTGCGAGAGAAAAATTATTATTAATTGATCTTGCTGAACAAATTCCGGCTAATTCTGACTATATTTATGACAGTGTGCATTTAAATAACCGCGGGAGTGAATTGGCAGCGGAAATCATCGCCTCTAGGCTTGAAACGCATTATTCATTTCTGATAAAAACATCTTCTAAATAAAACCAGAAATACCCCTTAAACTACAAGTGCGCGTTTACCCTGAGGCGGCTAAGCGAAAATACTGAAAAAATGATAAAATACTGCTATGTCAGCACTCAGGCGTTTGGGAATTAATCCACAGGTTCAGCAAATACACCAGCAGCAGTCAGCTTCACAGGCTCAGACGGAATCTGCTTTTGCCTATAAATGGGCAAAGCGAGAAACGTACGAATCAGAAAAAGTAAAATCCAAGGCTCTGGCATGGATGATGGAACGGTATTGCGGAAATGATGCATCCCTGTTAGGCGGATGGCTCGGCGATGGGGGAAAGATCATCCTTGATGCCGGCTGCGGTTCAGGATTTTCCGGAATGCTTTTTTTTAATAAACACTTACTGCATAATGATTATCTTGGTGTGGATATTTCTTCATCAGTGGACGTTGCCAAAGAACGTTTCGCCGAAGCCGGTTATCCCGGTGATTTTCTACAGTGCGGTTTAAATACCATCCCTGCCCCTCCGAACTCAGTGGATATCATTTTTTCTGAAGGAGTGCTCCATCATACTGATAGTACCGCCCGGTCTGTGGCTGATCTGACGGGACTTCTCAGACCCGACGGCCTGTTTTTGTTTTATGTGTACCGGAAAAAAGCGGTTATCCGGGAATTCTGCGATGATCATATCCGCCGGACACTGCAGAATCTGAGTGATGAGGAAGCCTGGAAAGCTCTTGAATCGCTAACCAGGCTCGGCCAGTCTCTTGGCACACTATGTACTGAAATTGACGTTCCGGAAGATATACCATATTTGGGAATTAAAAAAGGAAAGCTTGATCTGCAGCGTTTTTTTTACTGGAATATTTTTAAGGCATATTACGATCCTGATTTTACACTTGCTGAGATGAATCACATTAATTACGACTGGTACCGGCCGCTGAATTGTCACCGCCACACATCTGAGGAAGTAAAACAATTTTGCGGCAATGCCGGTCTTTCCATAGAACGTTTTTATGAAGATGAGGCGGGAATAACTGTCGTTGCGAGGAAAGGGTAACGAATTGAGAATTCTGTTTATCGGCGCGAGTAAATTCGGTCTCCGTTGTCTCAAAACAGTACAGGAAATACCTGAAATGGCCGTCTGCGGGGCGGTCACAAACGGGGAAACATTCTCTATTTCATATTCCGATAAACCGGTAAGAAATGTACTGCACGCTGATTTTCTGCCTTATTTTTCCGAATATAAAATTCCCTATTTTTTAATGAAAAATTCTATGAAAGATATTGAACTTGTTGAATGGATACAAAAGTTAAATCCTGAGTTTATTCTTGTCGCCGGCTGGTATCATATGATACCTGAAGAAATACTTACAATAGCCCCAACCGGAGGATTACATGCTTCATTACTCCCTGACTACAGCGGCGGCGCACCTCTTGTCTGGGCAATTATAAATGGAGAAAAAAAAACAGGAATTTCGTTTTTTCTTTTCAATAAAAATGTTGACAGCGGACTAATTATCGGACAAAGAGAAGAAGAAATTTCCGATGATGATGATATTGGGTCACTATATCAACGGATAGAAGTGAAAGGTTTGGAACTGCTTAAAACATATTTGCCCAGGATTATAAATGGTACCGTTGAATACAGAGAACAGGATGAATCTAAAAGAAGAATAATGCCGCAGCGGACTCCGGATGACGGCTTAATCGATCTCAATCTTCCCGGAAAGAAGTTATACGACTTTATACGAGCACAGGCTCCGCCCTACCCTGGAGCTTTTTTTAAAACGATCGACGGGAAAAAATTGATAATTGAAAAGGCGCGGCTTGAAGACTGAAACCGGGAAAATTGATCAAATTAACCTTGTAAATAAAACCTCAGCCGAAAGACTATACCTGACTTTTGATATGGACTTGGCTCATGATGATATCATCAGGGATACGGCTGAACTTCTTATTAAAGCTCAGTTTTCTGCTACATGGTTTGTTACCCATAATACTCCATATCTGGACAAACTCAGGATGCATGAAAAATTCGAGCTTGGTATTCATCCTAATTTTAACTTTTTATTAAATGGTGATACCCGTAATGGGAACAGTGCATTAATGATTTTAAATAAATTAATGTTGATTGTTCCTGAAGCAAAATCCGTACGTAGTCATTCGATGACTCAAAGTACAGTACTATTGGATTTGTTTAGAGACAAAGGAATTACCCATGATGTTAATTGTTTTATTCCGATTCAAACCGGCATTGAAATAAAACCATGGCTACTCTGGAACGGACTTGTCCGCGTGCCGTACTGCTGGGAAGACGATGTGCACTGTATGTATCAGCTGAATGACAAAATTGAACCGTATTTAAAAAGGCCTGGACTGAAAGTATTCAATTTTCATCCGATACATGTTTATCTGAATACCGAAAATCTTGATCGTTATGAACGAACCCGGTGCATGCATCAGCATCCTGAGGAGTTGATTAAACACCGCTACGAGGGCTACGGAACCAGGAACAGGCTGCTTGAGATACTTGACTTTGTACAAAATCTGTAACACAGTATTATCTACCAAACAAAGCAATGGATAGCAAGAATATTTATTCTTTAATAAAAAACGGGGAATCAGAGATTCTTGAATTTAAATCATCATTTCAAAAAGATGTTATAGAAACTGTTGCCGCTTTCGCCAACACAAAAGGTGGAATAATTGAAAGATATGGTTCCGGGATAACCAGAATTTTTAAAGAATGTAAAAAGTATGGTATAAAAAAACCGGAATTTAGTGAAATAGCCAATGGTTTTAAGGTTACTTTATTTAATAAGAAAATAAAAAAGGGAGTAAGTGAGGGAGTAAGTGAGGGAGTAAGTGAGGGAGTAAAACTTACCTACGATTTGATAGAAAAAAATTCCGGTAAACGGGTTCCGGTTATAGCTGAATTGCTGAACACTTCTGTTAAAAACGTTGAGCGATGGATTAAACAGCTAAAGATGGAAAATAAAGTAGAATACAGGGGTTCTTCCAAGCATGGCGGATATTATATTAAAGGAATTAATAGAAGTATCAGCGGGGGGGAAAAATGAAAACTGGAATAATCGGCAGAACAGAAGTACTCTATGATACCGCTCTTTTAATGAAAAAAAGCGGGCATACAATTTCTTATATTATAACCGCCAAAGAGGCGCCGGAGTATACCAGGACAGCTGAGGATTTTCGTACACTCGCTGATGAATGGAGTGTGCCCTTCGCAAGCGGAGCTGACATCGAAAAGCATCATACTTTCATAAAAAAGTATGGCGCTGATATCGGAGTCAGTATGAACTATTCCGGTATAATCCCCCGTGCGATAATCGATCTTTTCCCCCTCGGTATCCTTAATGCGCATGGCGGCGACTTGCCCCGGTACCGGGGCAACGCATGTCAAGCCTGGGCCATTCTTAACGGAGAAAGCCGCATCGGCCTGTGCATCCACAAAATGATAGGAGGTGAACTTGACAGCGGGGACATTATCGCGCGGGATTATTTGCCCATAGATCATACAACCAAAGTCACCCGGACATGGGAATGGATGGCGGAGCGGACTCCGGGCTTAATGATGGAAGCGGTGAATCGTCTTAACGTAAATCCGGACTATGTTCTGGAAAGGCAGTCAAAAAATCCTGCCGATGCGCTGCGGTGTTACCCCCGGCGTCCGGAGGACGGACGTATTGACTGGAACAAGCCGGCAATCGATGTCATGCGGCTTATTAACGCGTCTAATAAACCCTATGCCGGGGCATTTTGTGAGTATGAAGGAAAAAAAATGATCATCTGGGATGCAGCGCTGGTCTCCGACAGCGAAGTTTTCTGTGCGGTGCCGGGACAGGTAACGGCACGTTTCCCCGGGTTTATTTACATCGCATGCAGAAATGGGAAACTCCGGCTGAATTCAGTCGAGTATGAAAATAAAATATCCGAACCGGACAACATAATCTGTTCCCTTCGGTGCCGTTTATACTGAAATCATGCGTCTGCTATATATTAATTTCAAAATTGAATATATCAATCCGACAATTCAGGTTGTCGATGAAATGCTGCACGGATGCGGGGAACTTTTATACTACGGGCCTGGTTATACCCGGAGCGATGAACTCGCGCATGGGATAAACAACTTTGTCAGCAAAAACGGACCATTTGATTTTATTATTCTGAACGAGCAAATGGTGTGGAATTGCTTCTGGTTTGACTATGTAAACCGCGCAGCCTCAGATGTCGAAAAGGATTTATCCGCCCGGTACCGTCATTACGCATATAGATATTTCAAAGGGTATCATGATCTCGCCGCAATGATCCCTGATGTGTACCGGTATATTCTTGAAAACTCTGTGAAAAAATTGTTTATCTTTCTTGCCAGTGATTACTATAACTGGGCAGAACATCAATTCAGCATTCTCCGTGAACTGACTGAACGGGGAGATACATTTATTCTTGGATGGGGAAAACAGTTTGTACGTCCAGTGAATGAACTTCCGCGTCTTGCCATGGAGGATTTTGCCCGGAATGCAAATGATAACTGGTTTTCATTTGTTAATCAGTATGATTCTAAAATTATTTCAATGGTGCATGTGCTTTCTCCAATGGAAATCTCTGTCTGCAAATCAGTTAGTCAGCGGAAATATTCAATTTTTGTGCCCGGCGCTAACTATTACGCCCGAAAACTGGCGAGGAAAGTTCTGTCCCTGTCAAAAATACGGCGCCCTTTTGACACAGGATCATTCGCATATGCTTTTTTTGATAAAATTGGAATACACCCTTTTTCAAACCGTATGTTCATCAGATATTATCGCTGGCAATTCCGTTATTTTTTAAAAAACTCAAAAAGCGTTTTTACCTGCGGTTCCGGTCTGCAGTGGGCGATAAGAAAATATTTTGAAGTTCCCGCCTGCGGAGCCGTGCTGCTGTGTATTCCCTGCGAAGGATTTGATGAACTCGGTTTTGTACATATGAAGAACTGCATTTGCGCGGAACCTGATGAACTTCCGGACTATGCCGTGTTTCTTGAGAGGCACTCTTCGACTGCGGATTTGATTGCGCGGGCGGGACAGGAGCTGATCCGTGAAAAACATACGGTGCCCTATCGTTCAAAAAAAACACTGGAGTGTCTTGATGCTATTGAAAAAAAAGAATACAGCGGAAGCCGCTGGGAAAAGGGATCGATGCTGATGCGTCAAATCAAATGACGATTTGCTTGCTTTATATATAACTGTGCTATCAATGTTTTCGGCATTACTGACGTTACTGCGGAGGTTACAGCGGCTGGGTGATCTTTTCCTGGTACCGGTATTACGCGGTAAGGGTGTATCCTGCGGGAGAAAAATTAATTATATCCGCTGTGTATACGCCGCTGAACGGAAACTGCCCGTATGTTCCGGAAAACCGTATCTTGTCACTATCGAACCGGTAAATTATTGTAATCTTAAATGCCCCATTTGTGAGACCGGTTCCGGTACTCTCGGAAGGCCGAAACGTAAAATGACCTTTGATGAATTCAGGTTCATTCTCGGACAATTCGATAATAATCTTTCTCAGATGTATTTTTATTTCATGGGTGAGCCGTTTCTGAATGATGATGGCTATCGCATGGTGCGCTTTGCGGCAGATAGGGGCATATGGGTAACCACTTGCGCAAATGCAGGTTTTCTTGATCCGGAAAAACTGGTTGGAAGCGGTATAGCCGAAGTCAACTTCCAGATTGCAGGGATGACTCAGGAAGTACATGAAATTTATCGTATTAACAGCAGGCTTGACATCATACTTGATGCTATCGACAAAACCATTGCTTTCAGGAGCGCATCCGGTCGCCGGGGAAAAATGAAGATCATTGTCGGTTATATTTTGATGAAACATAATGAGCATCAGGTTATTCAGTTTACCGATTATTTTAAAAACAGAGATATTGATGGACTTAATATTATCGGAACGACTGCACGGACGCCTGAACAGGCGCGCGAATATATGCCAACTGATAAAAAATATCACCGGTTTATCTATGAGGACGTATACAGACATAACAGACTGACTCCTGTCCGCCGCCCTGATAACCGCTGCGGTTGGATCTATTCAACGGTAACCATTATGGTCAATGGTGATGTGGTTCCATGTTGTTTTGATCCGACCGGTAATAATGTACTGGGGAATGTTTTTCGGGAATCCATATACCAGATCTGGAATAATGAGCGCTACCGGAAACTGCGCCGCATGGTAACCACACAAAGCAATGTGTGTGAGTTATGCAGACTATGTTTCGGAGAGAGTGTAGCACCGATAGTAAGATATTAACTATGTGCAATTATTATTAACGAAAGAAATTTTCAATATCAAAAAAGGGAAAATTATTTTATGAAAGTTACATTTATTATTAAAAATATAGGTTTTCTGGAATATTTCTCAATTCCGCTCCTTTCAGCAATCATTAAACAAGGTGGAGTTTCAGTACAGTTAATCAATTTCTCTGAAAAATTCAGTAATAACCTGGAAAGAATTAAACAATTTTCACCTGATATTATCGGATATTCTGTCGCATCTGCAGAAAGTAAAGACTATCTTGAAATTAATAATAGACTTAAACGTCATTTTTCTTTTTTTTCAGTTTTCGGCGGACCGCATGCAACATTTTTCCCGCAACTTATTGAAGAACAAGGAGTTGATGCAGTTTGCATTGGCGAAGCGGATCTAGCTTTTCCAAAATTTCTCGATGCATATAAATCCCGGGAGTATTTTGGAGTTGAAAATTTCATTTTCAAAAATCAAAAGAATTTTCCTGTGTTACTTGATTTAGTTGAGAATCTTGATACTTTGCCATTTCCTGACAGAAAGTTGATTTACGATCAAAGCTACTTTTTACGGGAAAATCCAATTAAACAGTTTTTTGCAGGAAGAGGTTGTCCTTTTGGTTGTTCCTATTGTTTTAATAAAAAATATAATCAGCTGTACCACGGAAAAGGGAAAATAGTCAGAAATAAAAGTGTTGCTTATTTGATCGATGAAATTAATGCAGTACGTAATTATTACCCCCTGAATTTTATTAAATTTCATGATGATTGCTTTGGATTAAATAAGGATTGGCTTGAGACATTTGCCGAAAAATACCCTCGAGAAATTGGGCTACCATTTTTAAATTACGCTCGTCCAAATGTAATAACAGACGATTACTGCAGAGCATTAAAAAATGCTGGCTGTCATTCGGTTTGTCTTGCACTGGAGTGTGGCGATGAGAACATTAGAAATGATATATTGCATAGACAGCTTAGCGATAAGATGCTTTATGCAGCATGTGATTTTCTCCATAAGCACAAAATAAAAATTTATTCTTTAAATATGGTTGGATTGCCCGGCGAAAATGAAAAGGAGATGCTTCATACGGTATCAATGAACCAGAAGATCGGAGTTGACTTCGCGGATGCGTCAATATTTCAGCCATATTATGGAACAGAAATTATGGAATATTGTGTTAAAAAAAAACTGATCTCTGTAAATAAAATTTTTTTTACCAGCCAGTATAATGATTCAATGCTTGATATTGATAGACAAATGAAGAAAAAGATTTTTATATTGCACCGGTTATTTTCAGTTATAGTGGACTACCCGGTAATGTTACTGATGTATAAGTTGTTGACGCATAAGCTAATACGTTTCCCTCTTTTTTTTCTAACAGTTTTTAGTAGATTATATTATTCTTTATTTTTACATAAAAGAATATACTTAAATAAAATTCCATTTTTATTGAGAATTTACGCGTCAATTCATGTTGTCTTTTCAAAGAACAGAAATTGAATCGAAAGGAAAAGAAAACAAAATTTTAGAAAAATTATTTCAGAAATGAAATCAAATTTTAAAATCGTTTTTAATTTTTTATTTGAAGATTTAACAATATAAGGGGATTTATTCAGAGGAGGTGGGATCACATCTTAAAAACATGGTATTTATCAGACAACTTATTAGTAAGTTTTTTCTCATCGCGCATGTTATAATAAAATGATGAAGATAGCCGTAATTATCCCTCTTTTTAATGAGGAATGCATAGTAAATAAGCTCTACAGCCGGATTGCGGATGTTATCAACCGTCTGGAATATACCTGTTCACTGATTTTTATTGATGACGGCAGTTCAGATGCTACAACGGATTTACTGCGGAATCTTCAGTCAGAAGACAGTCGGGTTGTTATATTGACACTTTCACGTAACTGGGGACAACAGTGCGCGTATAATGCCGGCATTGATTATTCCGATGATGACGCGGTTATACTTATGGACGGAGACCTTGAAGACCCGCCGGAGGTGATTCCGTCGCTGATTAAAGAGTGGGAAGCCGGCAGTGATGTTGTTTACGCTGTTAAGACGGCGAGAAAAGATTCTTTTTTAAAAAAACTGCTGATTAAGTTTTTTTATCTCGGAATGGGATGGTTCGGTACAGTAAAAATCGATCATCAATCCGGTATGTTTTCGCTGCTTTCCGGGAAAGTTATCGCTCATCTGAAAAAATGCAGGGAAAGGCACAAGTATTATGTGGGGCTTCGGAGTTATTTAGGATTTAAACAGAAAAAGGTGTATTTCGCCCGGGAAGAGAGACATTCAGGAAATCCTCGGCAGACATTCAGGAAACTCTTCAATTATGCGCTGGACGCTTTTTTTGCATTCTCCTTTTTCCCGATACGGGTGCTTACCTATTTCGGGTGCTTTATTATTTTTTGCAGCGCCTGCAGTATTTTTTTTATCGTTATCAACAAACTGTTTTTAAATGTCTTTTCTTCGGCCGTGCCGGGTTATTTCAGCCTGGTAGCACTTATTTTACTCATTCTCGGGGTGCAGATTATTTTTATGGGTATATTAGGTGAATATCTCGCGAGAACTTTTGATGAGGTGCGAAACCGCCCGTACTATGTGATAGCGGAAATCAGCGATAAAAGAGATACAGCCAGAAAAAAAAGACTAAAGAGAGAAAGAACAAAAAAACTCTGAAAAAGTAAAAAAAGGATCATGTTTAAAAAAATATATAAAATTTTTCTGCATCTGGCATTTTTTAAAAGTCCGCAGCTGGTATGGCGCATTTTCTGCGGCTACTTTCGGGCGGTAATACTCCGTCAGAACGTGCTTCGTTCGGTAGAACTTGCGGTTACGTATCAGTGTCAGGCAAGATGTCATAAATGTTACGCAAAAAATCTCAGTAACAGCAGTAAGCCTGTGTTAAGCATACCGCAAATTAAGACAATTATCAGTGAGGCGCTTGAACTGGGAATAATACACGTTAATATTACGGGCGGGGAACCTACATTGCGTAAGGATATCTGCGATATTATTCGTGCCTGCAGCCCGAAGAAAATAATGGTTTCTATGGTTACAAACGCTCTTTGCCTGACAAGAGACCTTGTTTTTGAAATGAGAAAAGCGGGTTTAAATACAATACAGATTAGTCTTGACTCGGCGGATGCCGGCACGCATGACAGCCTCCGGGGTGTTTCCGGCTGTTATGAAGCCGCCATGCGCGCTGCTGAATGGTCACAGGAGGCGGGGATCACAGTATGCTTTTCAACAGTACTGTCTACAGAGTGCAGCAGCAATAAAGATGAAATGTATAAATTGCTCAGGCTCGCAGAATCAAAAAAAATATTTTTACTTATCTGTGACTCTGCGGATGTCGGCGGATGGGAAGGGCAGGGCGAAAAAATGATGACCTGTGAGGAACGTGATAATGCTCTGAGAGAATTATTACGGCATCCCTGGGCGCGGCACCATCAGATTTATAATTTCCGGATGAGGGAAGGATGTCCCGCTGGTACTGAGAAAATATATGTGACCGCGTATGGTGATGTCACCCCCTGTGATTTAATACATGAATCCTACGGAAATGTGTTTACTGACGGCTTGAAAAAACCATGGGAAAAAATGTGCAGAGAAGAAAAGTTCGCAATGTGTTCACCGCATTGTATCAGATATCTGATTAAGGAAAATAAAATTGAAAGATGAAGAATTCGACAGAATGTTCAGAGATGAGCAGATACATTGGTGGTATCGTGCGAGAAGACGTATTACGGATTTTTTTTTAAAAAAACACCTGCGGGAAAAAAATGACGCAGTCATTCTTGATGTGGCATCTGCATGTGGAGCGAATTTTTTCAATTTTAAAAAGTACGGAAAAGTTATCGGAATAGATATATCTGATACCAGTATTTCGTATTGCAAGAGCAGGGGGATTGCTGATATCCATAAAGGAGACGCGCAGAATTTGCCTTTTGAATCGAACTTTTTTGATGCGGTGCTCGCGCTGGACGCGCTTGAGCATTTTGAAAATGACAGCAGGGCTGTATCTGAAATGTTCAGGGTGCTGAAACCCGGTGGATTGCTATTGGTTAACACACCGGCCTTTATGAGTTTGTGGAGTCAACATGACACATCATTTCATCACGTCAGACGTTATCGCACCGGGCAGCTATCAGATTTATTAAGAACAAATGAATTCTCTCTGCGCTTTATTTCGTACTGGTCATTTTTTTTATTTCTGCCGGTATTCGCGTTGCGGCGGCTGAGAGATCTGCTGTCCGGGGCAGTCAAAGTCACAAAAGAACCGGCTTCGGATTTCGGTATGCAATTATCGCCATGGATAACTTTCATTCTGAATGTACAGGCATGTATGGAATTTATATTACTCCGTGCAGGTGTGCGTTTCCCGTACGGTGTTTCTGTTTTTGCGGTTGCGGTCAAACCGTAATACTGCATATAGATTATTTACAAGGATACTTTAATGCGTATAACGTTTGTGGTTATGGGGTGGGAAAATATTTCTGTTGAGTACATTTCTGCATATTTAAAAAAACAGGGACATGAAGTGTGTCTTGCGTATGAACAGGCGCTTTTTGACGATAAAAATTACCTGTGTATTCCATTTGCCGCACGGATACTCAGTCAGGGAAGTAATATCATAAAACAGGTTATTGATACGAAACCGGATGTTATCGGTTTTTCTGTTATGGCGCCTACATTCCAGTGGGCGGTTGGCTGCGCATCAGAAATAAAAAAATATTTAAAAGTCCCGGTCATTTTCGGCGGTTCGCACGCTATTATGTGCCCTGAGATAGTTATCGCAAAATCATGTGTTGATATTGTATGTACAGGAGAAGGGGAAATACCTCTGGCTCAGCTGCTGACAGCGATGGAACAAAAAAAAACTCTTGAATATGTAGATGGATTCTGGTTCAAAGACGAAAAGGGAAATGTAATTAAAAACAAACAGGCACCGCTGCTTGCTGATCTTGACGCGATGCCCTTCCCGGATAAAGATCTTTTCGCGCCATATGTACCAATAAAGAATTATTATCTTGCTTCAACGAGCAGGGGGTGTCCATTTAACTGCACCTACTGTTCGGTATCCTATGTCACGGAGATAGAAAAACAACAAAAAAATTATAAAAAAGTACGTGAACGCAGTGTGGATTCAGTAATTCAGGAATTAAAAATAAATCTGCAGAAATATCGTTTTAAATGGGTGGACTTCCGGAACTCGGTTTTTTCTCCCAGGACTGACTGGGTGCTTGAGTTTTGTGAAAAATATCCCCGGGAGATTAATCTTCCATTCAGAATTTTCGGACACCCGCTCCTGGTAAATGAAAAAATTGCTCCTGCGCTGCGTGATGCAAAATGTTTCGCGGTTCAGATGGGGCTCGAATCATATGATCCCTTTGTCAGGAACACTGTTTTAAAACGATACGAGACAAATGAACAGATACATAACGCGGTAGCTATTTTTGAAAAATATAAAACGACTTATTCTCTAGATTATATTCTCGGCCTTCCCCATCAAAAAGAAGAGGAACTGAAAGGGGCAGCGGAATTTTTCAGCCGGCTCAAACACTGCTACCGTATTTCTCCTTTTATGTTTTCCTATCTTCCAAAGCTGGAAATTGTCCGTTACGCTGTTGATAATGGGTTTCTTGATCCCGCGGAAGTTTCCCGTATTGAAGAAGGTTTCCATGACAACTATATGCATAAAGGTTCCGGTATGCAGCAGACGAGAAGAAAAACCATGGAAACATACAAGCTGCTGTTCAGGCTCATGAGTTTTATGCCTCCGTTGATAAGAAAGATGCTTTATCGTTCCAGAATTTATTTTGTGTTCCGATTTTTACCCTTTGATATCATTCTCAGGTTTTTTGACTTATCCATGGTTATCAGGGATTATGACGCGAGAGCCTATGCGCTCAATTATCTGTGGTGGTTTTTAAAACGGTTTGACCGGAAACATCCGAATTATTTCAGAAATAAAATCTGAAACGGTGAGACGCAGTATCCCGCGCGGCGGGAAATCCGGATTTTTTCTGGTTATAGGGCTGACTGTTCTGTTTGAACTTCCAGTATTCACTCCGCATTTTCTTCCCAGATATGATTCACTCCATAAACTTACCGGGTTTTATAATTTTTATTCAGCTGTAAAATGCGAAGGAGTAATTCCTCAATGGGTGCCGAACGGTTCATACGGTATTCAGAACATTTACAATCAGCTTAATTTTATTTCACCGGCGCTTTATACCGCGGGAGTTTTGGGTATATTGTATGATACTGATAATGTGATGTTTCTCTTTACTCTGGCGCAGACGTTCGAAGTAATTCTGCTTGCGCTCGGTATGTACATGCTTTCACTGATGGTGTACAAACGGGTATCAGCAGCACTGATAACAGCCGCTGCGGCAGCGGGAACAACAGTATGGTGGTATCAGACAAATTTTAATCTGTCCGTTCTCTATCTGCTGCCGATAGGTCTTTACTTTCTTATCTGCTTTTTTAATGAACGGCGCAGTGTTTATTTCTGGTTGTTTGCGGTATGTGCGGTATATCATACCATCGGATCAGCTCCGTATTTTATAGCTGTTCATATGTATGTATACTGTATTGCCGGAGTATATTTACTGGTCAGGCGAAAACAGCTGTTTGATTCCGCATTTTACCGCGCTCTCATTCCGGACAGCCGTGTATCATGGATATTATGCATCTGGTTTATGATTTCAGCAGTTTCAGTGTTACTGCTCGGATCGCATATGTATGAGGGAAGCACCGGACTCCACCCGATGCGTAATCCGGAAACAGGAAAAGTGCTGATGGAAAGTTTTCTCTCCTCAGCCCGTGGCATTTCCTACCGTAAAGCATTTACCGAGTTTTTCACGGGAATTACTGTACATGGAGATATTTTTTTCTACGCGGGTATCTTTTCTCTGATTTTCCCTTTGTATGCTTTGAAGTTTTGTACCGGAGCGCAGCGTGAGTTGTTTTTGCTGTGGATGTGCATCGTGCTGCTGCTTACCGGACTTGCCGGCGGGGGAATTATCGCCCGGATGCTTTTTAATTTTCCATTTATGGCGTACTATTGTCACCTTTCTTATCTGTATCCGTTGATAAAAATTTTTCTCATTCTTGCGGCCGGCCTTGGTATCGATAATTTTCTTTCCGGAGGGTACCGGTTTCGTAAGCCGGGCAATGCCGTTATTACGCTGCTGGTCCTGCCTGGCGCAGGTGTGCTGATTGGTCTTGCGCTGGGAATTGATTTACAAAATGTTAAACCGAACTTTTTTATTCCCGGCGCTGTTTTTACCTCCGCTGATGTGCTTGCTCTTTTCAATAAAAATGTAATTATTATCAGATTACTCCTATACGGTTTCTGCGCTGTTTTCTTTATGCTTTTTTACCGCCGGCATTACAGTCCGTACAATCGCTTTTTCAGATATATATTTATTTTTGTCTGTCTTGCTGATATTCTGTTTTTCCGGTGGACTCTGTATCTCGGCATTCCCGAGCCGCCGTCAGATTACGTCCGTGCGAAGAAGTGGTTTAAACCTGAGGCACAGCCGTATCATCCCCGAAGACTGGTGCCGGCGGAATTCGATGATAACCGGTACGCATCAGCGTATGCATTTCTTGACGGCAATGTGCAGTATATTCATGCTGATTATTTTTTAAGAAGAGATCCGCTTTTTCCATCAAGATATCCCCGCATAGATATTTTCAATTCCGGAATTATTGATTTTGTTAGTACCAGAAAAGGAAGGGTTCACTGCATGGGCATTGATGTGCCCATGAACGATGAATTTCTGGTTTCCAGGCTTGGAAATACGCTGCCGAAGCTGAGAATGTCACGCTCTGTGACTTTCGCCCATACCTATGCTGCAGCGTTATCATTATTGTCTGTACCCCATCCCGTGGGTGATGTAATTATTTCCGAGTATAAAACAGGTATGAAGCCTTTTTCAGGGGAAAGTGATACATACTATGATTCACTTCAGATAGCAGATCACAGAAGCGGTGCACTGACAGTTATAACAGACTGTATTTCTGATGCCTGGCTGATATGGGCGGATGGATACCACAGGGGCTGGCGATGCACGGTAAATGGCGCGGGACAGAAGGTATACCGTGCCAATCTGGGGTTTAAGGCAGTACCGGTTCCGGCAGGAAGGAGTACAGTGGATTTTTCTTTTTTTGAGCCGGTTACGTTTTTTGCGAGTTATACGGTCGCGGTAACAGCGATTTTATTTGTATGTATGCTTTCATTAGTTATTGCGGGAATGTATTTTACAGTCGGAGGAGATTGTGCCAATGGAACAAAATAATAAAAATGCGTATGCAGTTATTGAATCAGCCGGGATCCTGGTTGAATGCGGAAGAACAGATTTGGCTGAAAGATTATTAAAAGAATTTTTAACGAATAAATCTCTCTCCGAAGTCGAAAACAACACAGCCGAATCCGCACAAAGCGCTAGCACGCGTGAACCATCAGCAGTCTGCGGTATACCATTGCTGAGATTTAAATATTTTCTCTTCCGAATGCTTGCCGCGGCAGCGATAGGGGTATTTATTCTCCTGATGGTTACCGGTTTGGCTGGTGTTTTTTTAAAAATTCAACTATCAGGGGCAGAACGAAAATTATCCGATTTAGCGATTCGGAGCCTGAAAAGCTCATTTGTTATGGATACTTTTCGTACAGCGGTATCGGACAATCCTGAATTTTTTTACAGAAGCGCACAGAGAAACGCAGCATCCGGAGAGGCGGAAGACATCAGAAACGCCATAACCGATATGGAAAGTGCGCTTGCGTCAATTAAGCCTGATTATGAGTTTTATCGTTCATATTTATTATCTCTGGCAAACAGACTTCCAGCGGAAGAATGCAGGCAATATCTAGACCGATATGGGAAGGGCAAATAGAATTGAAGCGACAAGTAATGAATAAAAAAGCCATTCATTTAGTCAGCATTGTACCTTCTTCCACCCAGGGCGGGTTGGCGCATATTCCCTGGGGCATATTATACGTGGGGTCATATTTAAAAAAACATAATTTTGATGTATTCTTGCATCACATAGACGAAAAGAAAATCGGGTGTGTCGTGTCACTGATTTCAGATTCCCAGCCGCTGTGGGTCGGTGTTTCGGTACTATCCGGCTTAACCACAGAATATGCAGCGGATTTCTCAAGCAAACTAAAGGCCATCATGAATGTAGACATAGTATGGGGTGGTGTACACGCATCCCTAATGTATCAACAAACTATTCAACAGTCCTATGTTGATTTTATAATCCGTGGATATGGAGAAGACAGTACCGTGGATTTTGCGACACAACATTTTCAACAAAAAGATTTTGCAAAAATTCCGGGTTTAGTCTATAAACAAAATACTGAAATTATTGTAAATTCTTCAAAGCCATATGAAAAAAATATTGACAAATATAGTATAGACTTTTCCTTAATAAATTTATCTGAATATGTAAAACCGGATTTAAATTCAGAGGGTTTATTATCAATATTTTCGTCAAGAGGGTGTCCATATAATTGCAGTTTTTGTTCAACCCGTGCAACAACGGGTAACTACTGGGCCGGGCATTCTGTGGAATATCTGATAAACCTTATTCAGAGCGCTGAAACACATGTCGGTAACATCCGACACATTCGGTTCTCGGATGATAATGTAATGATTGATATAAAAAGAGGAGAGGCGTTAATTGCAGCATTATTCCAAAAGGGGAAATTGTGTGATTCAATTTGCATCCGCCTTTCCCAGCTGAATGAAAAAATTCTTGATATATTTAAAAAATATCAAGTTAAATCTTTGTTTCTGGGTTTTGAATCAGGCTCTGATCGCATTCTTACATTAATGAATAAAAAAATTACCACAAAAGAAATAAAAAAAAAATTAGAATTGTTAAAACATTCAGGTATTGTTTTGTGGCTTTCCGGAATTGTAGGTGTTCCGACAGAAAGCTGGAAAGAAATACTGCTAACTATAAATTTTGCACTTACCTTACGGGATCAGATTGATGAAGGCGTCGTCTCATTATTCAGATTTGCCCCGTTGCCAGGAACTCCATTAACCGAACTTGCGGGCGAAGAAGGTTTTTTACTGCCTGAACGGCCCGAGGAATGGGGTATAACGGATCCATCTTCCTTCAAATATGAAATGACCTGGCTGCCATGGATAACAAACAAAATCAATAAAAGACTCTTTAATACCCAGCAGTATTTTCGAAGCTCCGAATTTTATAAATATAACGTGCATAAACAATTACTTCCTTTTAGGGTGTTTGAATTCTTTTTTAATCAAATAGGAAAATTTCGTATTAGACATGGGTTCTTTTGGGGTATGTCGGCGGAAAAACTGATTAAGTCATTTGTATATAATCCCGTCAGAACGTTAAATAAACTCAAAAAATGCATATTCAAATAATAACTTTGCTAATACTTATTATTGATCTTGCTCTCTTCTGCGGCATTATTATAATTACAGCACCATTTGTATGTCTTAAATATCTTCTAATTAAAGTTCAGAAGAGACATACAAATATAATTTGGCTATCCGGCGCAGGCGACGTTGAGAGTATTTTAAAAAAATTCGGTAAATTGGACTTTACTATTAATTATGATGGTCCCGTCAATTTTCCGCTTATACAACTTTTCTGGTTTCCTGCTTCCTCAACTATACTTGGTATGAAAGTAAAAAATAATTTCGAAATTAATCAGATGGCGTATAATCACATTGTCAGATATTTCCAGTTCACCGGCTGGTACATCTATTGCCTGAGAATCCTTTATCGGACAGATCCGAATGTCGGTCTTATCCGGGCATTTGATCCTTACTTTATCGGTCTTTCAGGAGTATTTTTATCAATTATGTCCGGCAAACCCTTGTGTGTTTCCATTCATGCTGATTATGAACAGAGGGAGAAACTTCAAACCGGGGTTATTCCATGCTGGTACCGCAGTAAAAGACTTACACAAAGAATTGAAAAACTTGTTACGTCCCGGGCAAAATTTATTTTGCCGATACGTGAAACAATGAAAGACCATTTTTATTCAATCGGTGTCTGTGAAAAAAAGATCAGGGTTATTCCTCATGGAATTGATCTAAGTCCTTTTCAAAATGACGAAAAAATTCATTTGAGTGAATATTCTGATAAAAACGATATTCAAAATTTAGTATCATCTGTTATGAGAATTGAGAATGAGAATTATTTTACTGATGTTCTGCAAATAGCTGCATGCGTTGTGCGTGAAAATAATAATGCGCTTTTTATCATTGCCGGTGATGGTTCAAAAGTACGTGATGCGCACCATTTCATTCAGGTTAATCACCTAGATAAACATGTTCAAATGCCAGGTTATCTCAGTCGTGAAAAAGCAATGGAGCTTCGTAAGCAGAGTACGGTAAATCTTTGTCTCATGGCAGGGTTCAGCCTGATTGAAGCATGCGCCGCTGGCCGTCCGGTCATTGCCTATGATGTTGAATGGCATCACGAACTGGTAATTGACGGAGAAACAGGATTTTTAATTAAAGAGGGTGATGTGGAGACAGCGGCTGAAAAAATCATTTTTCTGATACAAAATCCGGAAATAGCTGACCGAATGGGGGCTGCCGCCCGAAAAAGGGCTTTTGAACGGCATGATATAAATAAAACCGCGCTGATTAAACAGCGGATCTACGAAGAATTAATGGCACTGAAGCAATGAAAAACGGGATATTTAAAAATAATGTTGTTCGGAATTTGGCCTTATTGGCTGCGGCAGCGGGTTTTTGTGTCTGCGCAGCGGAGTTTTTCTTATATATAGTGTCTTTACCCACTGATTATATCGGAGCGTACCGCATTGACGAACGATTCGGTCTTACGCATACACCGCGCGCGAAACTCCGTTATCACGGAGAAGGACATTCTTTTGATTCCTTCAATAAAAAAGGGCTGCGCGATTTTGATTATCCGTATCAAAAGCCTCTGGGTGTAAAGCGCATACTGGTGCTGGGCGATTCGTATACAGAGGGTCTGCAGGTGCCGTTAACAAATACCTACTGTAAATTACTTGAAAAGCGGCTGAACAAGGATACCGCCGGCGGTACGAAATGGGAAGTGATAAATGCCGGAGTGCAGGGTTACGGAAGCGCTCAGCAGTTCATTTTTCTTACTTTGGAAGGATATAAGTACAATCCTGATTATGTATTGATGGGCTATTTTGCCAATGATATCGCATCAGTTTCTTTTGAAACTGAAGAATTACTGTTCGGCACCGCTTCGGCCAGACAGCGGCCCTATTTGGCTTTATCAAACAATTCATTTGTTGTGGAACGGTCTGCTTTTAATGATTTTCTACAAGAGCATAAAAAGCAGCGTATCCGGCGGTTTTTTGCTTCACGGCGTATAACGGTATTAGCATCCCGTTTTTTAGTACGGACTTCTATTTACAGTATGCTTGTATCCGGAAAGGAAAAAATCCGCACGCCGAAACCGCTGTATGATAATGCACTGTTTTATTATATGCCCGACGAGATGAATAAGGATCTTTGGAGTAAAGCGGCTGCAGTACAGCGGAATATCTTCCGTGAAATAAAAAAATGGTGTGACACGCGTCAGGTTGCCTTTTTACTCGCGAATATACCCGGCCCTTTATCATACCGTGAACTTCCGGACGTAAAGAACCGGTTCGCAGATAGTATCGGCTCAGCCCGCTTTGATCAGGAATATCAGAATACTTTAATATGTACCTTCGCTGAACAGGAACACATACCTTTTATTGATTTACTTCCGGCATTCACCGCCTTTCAGGAAAAGGATTCGCTGGATTTTATCACCGCCGGCAGTCAGTTTGAGTGCCACCTGGACACAGCGGGACATGCGCTTATCGCTGAAGTGCTGTATAGGAATTTTCAAATCAACCTGACAATGGTGAAAAAGTGATAGTCGGTTTAATTAATCCCAGAGGCATACAGGAAGGTGCCCGTGCTATACCGCATGGATTGCTCCAGCTCCACGCCGAATTAAAGCGTTATGGATATACCGCGAGGATAATAGACTTTAACAATGTTTCGTCCCCGGAAGGAATGACCGCTTTGAGCAGGTGTGACGCTATCGGTATTTCCGTAATGACAACACAGCTGCCGCATGCGGCAGTGATCATCGATTCAGTAAAAAATACGATACCGGTTATCTGGGGAGGTGTGCATTGTCTTCTTGATCCGGAATCAATTCTCCGTAGGTATCCCGGACACTACGTGGTGCGGGGTGAAGGTGAAAACGCGCTGATTTCCATACTGAGCACAATACATGATCCGGGAGAAAAAGAAAAACTGGTTACTACCCGGGGCGTCTGTTTTATGGATAATGATCACCGGCTCGTAATGAATGAACCGGACTTCGTGTATGATCTCGAACAACTGGCGGATATCAGCTATCATGATCTGCCGGATCTGGAAAATTATCTTCAATCACGTATAGTGTATTTTAATAAATCCATGCGTACACTTGGTATATTAACGTCCAGAGGTTGTTCCTGGGACTGCAGTTTTTGCATCAATTCGATTTACCGTAAATATCAGGCCCGTCACAGAAGTAAAACCATCTCAAAAATAAGGCGAGAAACTGAAAAAATTATTGATGAATATAACATTGAAGTTTGCATTCCGTCGGACGAGGATTTTTTTATCAATCGCCATTTGCTGACTGAGTGGACCGAATATGCCGGAGAAAAACGTTTTTTATGGGGGGCAAACAGCAGATATAATTATTTTAAAAAAAACATTATCACTCCGCAGGTTCTTAAAAAGTGCAGTGAAAACGGCCTGTTTTACCTGGGAATGAGTCTGGAAACCGGCGATGAATCACTGCGTAATGCAGTGATAAACAAGAAAGTGACCGATACGGATGTGTATGAAACAATTCAGGTCATTCATGATTCAAAGGCTGTCAATCTCGCGGTTAATACCAGTTTTATTATTGATTTTCCCGGAGATAATCGGGAAAATAAAATTAAAACCATTAAATGGATGAATAGACTCAGCGCAGAGCTGAATGTGCTTTTCTCCGGTCCGCAGGTGTACCGTCCGTATCCCGGATCGCGTCTTTATGAGCTTGAGAAGACGAAAGAAACGGGAAATTTTGAATTTTATACAAAAAATGTTCAAAGTGCCGGAGAATTCGGAGATGTTGCTTTTCTCAGACGTCTTGAGCAGTTTTTTTACGCGGTTATGGTCAGAGACTATTTTAATGCAAGGTTTACGGTGCTCGGAACTGCTGAGTCACCTGTCAGCCGCCTGCAGTTTTCTAGATTAACCATGATAATGGTATCAGTTCATATCCGTATACATTTTGACTGTTGGCTGTTTTTTATTGATCCGTTTATTCTGCCTTTGCTCTATTTGTGCACCCCGGGACATGTATGGGCATTTATTAAAAACCGGTTATTCCCAAAGCAATCTGGAAGCAGGAGTTAGCCATGTGCGGCATTACCGGAGTCTGCTTTCCCGCGGGATCAGATACAGCATGGTATGAAAATATCATCGCTGGTATGACGGCTTGTCTTGAACACCGGGGACCGGACGACAGTGGAATACACCGCATGGATGATGCGGTGTTCGGACACAGGAGACTGAGTATACTCGATCTGACGCCTTCAGGCAGACAGCCGTTTCTTTCAGAAAACGATGGGTGTATGCTGGTGATGAATGGTGAAATTTACAATTATCCAGATATCAGAACTGAACTGATAAATTGCGGGCATCAGTTTACCGGACATTCAGATAATGAAGTGGTGCTGCACGGATACGAATCGTACGGTATCGGCATTATTGAAAAACTGCGCGGTATGTTCGCCTTTGCACTGTACGATCGATATAAGGGGAAGCTGTTTCTTGCCCGTGACCGATTGGGAGAGAAGCCGCTCTATTATACGGAATACCGGGGCGCGCTGTTTTTTGCCTCCGAGATAAAGTCATTCCGGCATATCCCGGGACTGAGCCTTACTATCAGTTCTGACGCGCTCGCGCATTATTTAACCATTCCCGAAATTCCGCCCCCGCTTACCATCTACAAAGAAATTAAAAGCCTGCCTCCCGCATGTTACTTTGAATGGAGTGGTTCGGGATCTGACAAGACTATTCCTTACTGGTCAATAGATTTTCCCATCAAGACAAAAATGTCATTAACAGATGCTGCGGAACAACTCAATGCCCTTATTGGTGAAGTGACCACAATGGAAATGCGCAGTGATGTTCCGGTGGGTTTACTTCTTTCCGGAGGTGTTGATTCTTCAGCGCTGCTGAGTAAAATGCGCACCTGCACTCAAAAAGCTATTCGCAGTTTTTCCATCGGATACGAAACGGATACTGTGTCCGATCCGGAATTTGAAAGAGTAGAAATAGTTCGCCGGCTCTATCCTACGGATCATGTAAAAACGCTTTTTTCACCCCATGATATCGGAAGTTTGATCCGATCAGTAGCGGCGTTTGATGAACCGTTCGGCAATATTGCGATAATGTATATTTATCCGCTGATTGAATGTATCCGGAAAAACGGAATAAAGGTAGTGCTCTCGGGTAATGGAGCAGATGAGCTGTTTTTCGGGTATTCAGGATATGGGGGGATGATACAATACTTTCAGTCACAGCTTAATCCGGTTTGTTCCAGACTTCCGAAAGGGCTTCGCACAATTTTTCTCAAGAAGTTTTTAAAAACACGCTGTAGTTGTATCAATACTGATTACGCCCGTGTTTTTTCAAAATCATACGACAGTCGCCGCCTGCAGTCAGATGCCTTTATCAGATCCCCTCAGACTGACAACGCCGCGCTGTATTATCAGTGTCTGAGTAATTCCCGGTTTGCTGATATGATGGATGTAAAAAGTTATTTTGATTATATGCTGTACTCACACCACGCGACCGCGCGGATAGCGGATGTTATCGGCATGCGTCATTCAGTTGAAATCAGATCCCCGTTTCTGGATCATAAGGTTGCCGAGTTTGCCGCTTCTCTTCCGCTTGAATACAAAATCGGCTGTCCGGATAATCCGCTGTATAATAAACTGGTATTAAAAAAGTCTTTTGAAAAGGCGCTTCCTGAGGAAATTTTATACGGAAAAAAAATGGGTTTCGGGTATAACATTGACTTTTTATCCTGGATGAAGGGCCCATGGCGGACAGGCTGTGAAAATTTACTTTTACATGGCGCACTGCAAAGAATGGAAGTGTTTCAGGATAACTTTGTGGCTAAGCTGTGGAATAATTTTATTGCGCCGAAAGGTGACAGCTCCTTGCGGTATCTGATTGTGCATCTGTTTTCCCTCTCGTTATGGTATACTATTCATATCGAAAAAAAGAGTTATAGCGAGATTTTGGAATTGTTTGGAACGCAGGATTGTTAATGGGAGGAATTATACTGATATACACTGCGGTATTTGGCATCGTATGCCTTTCTTGGAGGCTTTTTCCGCTGCTCAATAAACCACATACCGGCTGTGACGCATATTATTTTCTTTTAAACAGAGAAACATTCCGAAAAGAAAAAAAAAATACCGATTGTGCTGCCTGACTATTATTTGCTTGAAAATACCGAGCAATGGTATCCGCCGGGATTCAGTATATTTTTGTCCCTCATTCCTGATTGGCTGCTGTACAGGTTTTACTGGTGTGTAACACCAGTTCTGGATACATGCATCGCTTTATTAATTTTTTTTGCCGGAATAGCAGCAGGGTATGAAATCACGATGGTTTTTGCGGCGGGGTGTATATATATTTTTTCACCAGCTTCAATCCGCGAAACAGAAAGTCTGACCAGCCGTCAACTCGGTGCACTTCTTTTAGCCATTACTGTTTCCGGGGCTGTTTTATTTTTAACATCAAACAGCCGTTTAGGGCTTGCTCTGTTTCTTGTGTCCGGATTTTTTACATTAATGACTCATAAGATGAGTACTCAGGGACTTTTTGCCGGTCTGCTGCTTTTGACATTTGTTACCGGATCCATGAAACCAGTTCTTATGTTAATTACACTGTGCACGATAACGGTACTTTTTTCACGGGGATACTATTTAAAAATACTGCGATCGAATATCGATTTCCTCACTTTCTGGAAAAAAAACTGGCCGTACCTTGGATCTCATCAGATTCTGGATTCGCCGGTATATCGCCGGGAAGGACATACGTTCAGAGGAACATATCGGGGAGGCACGAAAAAACATATTCAGAATATACAGGAGTATATTTTTCAAAATCTATATGCAGGTATTGCTCTTCTCATTATTTGGTCCAGATTGCGGGGTGTGACAGATGTTCCTGAGTATGTATTCTGGCCGGCCGTCTGGACTGTATCGGTGCTTTTATTTGGTTTATTAACCTATATCGTACCACTATTGAGAGGTGCAGGATATATGCTACAATATGGTAAAATGGCACTTCCATTCGGTGTGTGGTGCAGTGCCTATGCACTTACCACTACAGTTTTTACGTTGCCGGCTTTATTAATAACATCGATAATAATTCTAAAATATGGTGTGTATGAATTTTTCCAGCTCATATACACCGGTATTCCGCAAAATATCACGCAATGGGATTTGACCAGGCTTAAACCACTATTTGATTATCTAAAAGCATGTAATAATCCCATAGTACTCAGTATTCCAAATAATTACAATGACTTATTGGTATATCACTGTCGGATACATACGCTTTGGGGAAGTCATGGCTCTCCCTTAGATAAGATTGGGGATATTTTACCGGTATTCAGGTATCCCGTGGGTGAAGTAGCACAAAAGTACGGTGCGACTCATATTTTAGTTGATACACGCTATATCAACCCGGAAATACTTGATTTAAAGTATAAAATTGACTGGAAAAATGAGGTGTTAATTTTATTTTCAACCCAAAAGGAGGAACAATGAAATTTTTTCCCGCAATGGCGGCAAGCTGCGTAAAAATATTTTCAAAAAGAGAACTTGTACTGCTCCTTACCGCAAAAACACTCCGCGAAAAACATCTGGGATCTATGCTGGGGCTGTTCTGGATAGTTTATAATGCCTTATTCCCGCTTATTTCCTACATATTCATTTTTTTCTATATTGCGGGTGTGAAAGTGCAAGGTGCAGATAACCCGTTTGATTATGTGATCTTTGTTTTTTCCGGGTTACTTCCCTGGACAATGTTTAATAGTACCGCGGTAGAGTCCGTTGATACATTATCATCAAATCTTGAACTGATGAAGCAGGCGATTTTTCCCGTTGAAACACTTTCCCTGGTTTCAGTACTTGAAAAAATTGCGGTACTGTTGATTCAAGTCCTGCTACTGGTACCGGTTTATATATATATTCATCCGGAAGTCTGGTATAGAGTGCTGTACCTTCCCCTCTTTCTCTTTCCACTTGTATTATTCTGTCTCGGATTTTCATGGATTTTTTCAATAGCAGGTTTTTTTTTACGCGATCTCAAAAATATTTTCACCAGTGCATTTTCTTTTCTCGTATTTGTTTCTCCCATGCTATATAAACCTGAAAATGCACCTGAACGGCTCAGAATTATCTTCACGCTCAATCCAATTACACACATGATTAACTGTTTCAGGGATATTTTATACAACACATCATTCATGTACCGGGACAGCTGGACAGCATTCGGTCTTTTGTCGATTTTCGTTTTTCTTTTCGGTTACTACTTAATTCTTTCGGCAAAATTTTATATTGGAGATATGGTTTAATGAATTCAACTGCAATTCAGGTCAACAACCTCACTAAACAATTTAAAATATATAAAGATTTTTTTCTGGATCGTCTGCGTGAAAAAATATTTTTCTGGAAAAGCAGGACTTACTACAGATTGTTTACTGCGCTTGACAATGTAAGTTTTTCCATCGGAAAAGGGGAGGTCGTTGGTCTGATCGGGCCAAATGGTGCAGGAAAATCCACAATGTTGAAAATTCTGGCAGAAATAATGTATCCCACATCAGGAGAAATCAAATTAAACGGTACCTTAGTTGCTGTGTTGTCGCTAGGACTTGGTTTTAATCCCAGGTTTACCGGACGGGAAAACATTCGGTTTGGCGGCAGTCTACTCGGTATGAGCCTGAAGGAAATTCGCGAGAAGGAAAACTGGGTTATTGAATTTTCTGAATTAAAAAACTTTATTGACCAGCCGATACGCAGTTATTCAAGCGGCATGCACGCGCGTCTTTCTTTCGCAGTTGCCGCAGCAGTTTCCCCGGATATTCTGATTATCGATGAAGCCCTCGCGACCGGTGATGCCTTTTTTGTCCAAAAATCACTTGGAAGAATAAATGAAATTTGCAAAACAGGGACTACTGCGGTATTTGTCTCTCATAATCTTATGCAGATACAAAGACTTTGCAGCGAACGGGTCTTGCTGATGGAAAAGGGGAAACTTATTATGGATGACAAAGCTCCGGTTATCATTAAACATTATAATGATCTCCTGTATAAGTACCGTGAAGAGGCTGATCGTTTTTCCGCAAATGCCCATATGTACCCGGAAAAAGAATGGTTTGGAAACGGAAAAACCTGTATTATCGATGCTTTTTTTACCGATGCACAGGGTGTGCGAAACTCTGTTTTGAAAACAGGATCATGCGTATACCTTCGATTACGATACTTTGCCCGTGAAAAAACCGATAATGTATGGCTGAATATCGTAGCAGAAAACTATTCCGGAATTTGTGCGATTGGTTTCAATTCGACTTATTTTCTGGATGCCGATTCTGGAAAAATAATTAAACTATTACTGAGTATACCGCAGGGTGAAGGTGAAATCATATTAAAATATAATCCGCTTCTCCTCACAACCAACCGATATCTTTTATCTGTTTATTTATATGATTATGAAAATTCATACAATAATAAAGATAGTACATTTATTCAGGATACTATTTTCAGCAAACAGCACTTTTTAGAATTTTCTGTTATTAAACCCTATGATCTCAATACTACCAACGTACTTGAGCATCCAGTAACACTTGAAGTGAGGCCTGATATCAGATAGGCAGATTTTTTTTCCAAGCCTGAAACATAAGTATTATCCATAGCGGATAATCCCAGTCTCCATTGCCCGAAAGATGGTCTATCCATCGATTTCGAATTTGTTTTGGTTGAAAGATCCCGTCTTCATTCATTTTTTTGGTATTCAGCAAATCTTCAGCCCATTCGCGCAGATCTGTCCGCAGCCAGGTAGAAAGAGGAATACCAAAACCCATTTTCGGGCGTTCAATAAGTTTCTCCGGTATGTATTTATATAGGATATGCCGAAGCGGCCGTTTTGTAACTCCATTATCAGTTTTCCATTTTGAAGGAAATCTCCAGGATAACTCAACAGCGCGGTGATCAATAATTGGAACTCTAAGCTCGAGAGAGCATGACATACTTGCTCTGTCAGTTTTAGTCAATATATCATCGGGAAGATATGTAATTGTATCTATGTACTGCATCCATTCACGCCTTGCAAGGAATTGGGAATTAAATTTACTATTCCATTTTGTTTCATTGTCCCCATTTGCACCCATGACCAATGGAAAGGGATTTTGCCAATGTGAAACCAGATGACAATAGAGGTCTTTAAAGTTTTGTTTTAGAAGTATTTCAGCATACATCCATGCCCGTGTAACAATTTTGGAAAGTCCGGATTTTTCAGGAAAAATTGAAGCCAGGGCATGCCACTTTTCCGGACTAACCGAGCGAATGCAGTTTGCGGCAATACTTCGCATCGGAAAGGGTATATGTTTTAAAAATGTTGCGGCATGTTCCGTTGCGGTGTACCTCCCGTACCCGGCAAACAGCTCATCGCCCCCGTCGCCGGAAAGCGCTACGGTGACGTGCTGCCGGGCAAGCCGTGAGACAAGTACTGTAGGTATCTGCGAACTGTCCGCGAACGGCTCATCGTACCACACAGGTATAACCGGAATGACGGCCTGGGCCTGTGCGGACGATACATACAGTTCATGATGTTCGGTACCGAGATGACTAGCCACCGCTTTCGCATACTGCGCTTCGTTATAACCTTGTTCGGCAAACCCTATACTGAAAGTTTTTATCGGCTTACTGCTCTGACTCTGCATAAGCGCGCACACCAGAGAGCTGTCAATCCCGCCCGAGAGAAACGCGCCGAGGGGTACATCCGCAATCATCCGGCATTTCACCGCGTCTTTGAGAAGCATTTCAAGTTCATCCGCCGCTTCTTCAGGGGTTCCGGTAAACCGGTTTTCCATGCCTTTTCGTACTGCAGTTTCAAGATCCCAATAAGTACCGGTATCTACTGTGCCCCCGGCGCTCAGTTTAATCCATGACCCCTGGGTGAGTTTTGAAATGTCTTTCCATATGGACAGCGGCGCGGGAATATAACCGAAACGGAGATATTCCTGTACTGCAAAAAGGTTCATTTCAGGTCTGAAGGCAGGATGCTGCAAAAAAGTCTTAATCTGGGAACCGAAGAAAAAAATTCCGTTGTTAAATCCGTAGTAGAGGGGTTTAATTCCAAGCCGGTCGCGGACAAGCCAGAGTTCACGCTCCTGTCTATCCCATATGGCAAATGCGAACATGCCGATACATTTTTTTACCGTTTCAGAAACTCCCAGTATACCACATGCCTCAAGTATTGTTTCAGTATCCGAATGTCCCCGCCAGCTAATGTGACGCCCCTTTAGATCATTACGTATTTCAGTGCTATTATACACCTCACCGTTATAGGCAATAACATACCGACCTGAAGCGGATACCATCGGCTGATGTCCGGCAGAAGTGAGATCAACAACCGCAAGCCTCCGGTGCGCAATGCTTATTCCCGTTTTTTCATCTGCCCATTCCCCGCGGGAGTCAGGTCCTCTCCAGTTTATGGTAGCAGCCATTGTCTGTGCTCTTTCAAGCAGTTCTTTGTACTTAATTGAGGAATCATTTTGATTCCAGAATCCGGTTAATCCGCACACATTACTTTCCTTATTCCTGTTTTTTGATAAAAAGAGTCATATAAGTCCACGCAGTTTTTTAAAGAGAAAATATTTTTTACCCTTTGTTTCCCCGCAGAACCCATCTGTTCTCTCAGTACAGGATTTGTGCTGAGCTGAATAATGGCGTCTGCAAGTCTCACCGGACAATGCGGCGGAACCAGAATGCCGCAGCTTTCGTCAATGGCTTCGCTGTTCCCGCCAACGTCAGTGGCGATCATCGGAATTCCTGTGGCCATGCCTTCGAGCAAAGCGTTGGAAAAGCCCTCCTGATGGGAAGACAGAATTCCTACATCAGCGCTGAAGAGAAGATTTTCAATATCTCTTCTGCTCCCCAACCATCGTATATTATCTTGAATGCCAGCGGCTGATGCATCGGATTCGAGTTCTTGCTGTATCCCGTTATCACGGCCTATACATAGAAGTTTCCATTTTGGTATTTTCCCGGAGCAAAACGCGAGTGCTTTTATAAGATCCGCGTGGCCTTTATATGGAATCAAATTGGCAACTATAATAAAAATAAGATCATCCTGCATACAGCCTATACTTAGCCTGATATTTACGGCATTTTCAAACCTTGTGAGATCAATTCCATTATAAATAAGCGATAATTGACTCTTTGTTACACCTTCTTCCAAAAGCTGCTGACATACTTTTTGGGAATTTGCCAATACTGCATTTACATGCTTATGTAAAAAGGGTTCAATAATACTACTGAAAGGAACAGTTTTTTGATAATTATTAAGCGATCTTCTCGACATGATACGTATTGCCTTTTGACCTGCAGCCATACAGGCAATCATTCCGAAAATATAAGAACCGGGGAGAAAAAAATGAACGGCCTCATTGCGATGTTTACGAAAAAAAGAAAACAATAAAACAAATTGTATTATCCCCCGAATAATCCGTGTTTTCGGTAGCGACTGTGCAAATGTAACAACTTCAATATCTGCGGTTTTAATTATGGGGATAAAATCCCCTAAACCGTCCGCAAGAACCACCCTGATACGATATCCCCTTTTCCGTAACATCGGCATCACTTCGCTGAGATGCCGTTCTGCTCCGCCGCGCTCAAGTGAACCGATAACGATATTAAGTGTGCTCATATTTCACGTCTGTGGTAGTATACCATGCACTAATTCTACATATGTTCTGACTGAATACCCGTGGTTTTCCCAATTTACCCCCCCCATGTTACAATACACTACCATGTCAGTTATTAAACGACTGGGTATCAGTCTCGGACAAGCTGGGAAACAAGTTCATCGCTAAAATATTTTATATGATGGGGCTGTTGGAAAACTGGGGGGGCGGCACCCTGCAGATTATTGAAAACGCCATACAAAACAGCGGCAGGGAGCCGGAGTTTGACTTTCATGATGGTATGTTTTCTCTGAAGGTTCATCGAAAAACCGAATAGTGCCCGTTACGAATCCTACTTTACGTGCTCATATTTCCTGGGGACTCAGCGAAAAAGCGCTGCGTCTTCTTTCAAGCATGGTTATCGGCGCGCTCGTCGCGAGAACCCTCGGTCCTGGAAATTATGGTTTACTCAACTTTGCCATAAGCGCGGCAGGCATTCTCTCCATCTTGCCATATTTCGGTATGGACGAAATTACCGTCCGTGATATTGTCAACAATCCTCCCGGAACAAACACAACGTTAGGATCCGTATTTATTCTCCGCTTGACAGGCGCCGGCGCGGTATGTATTATCCTTTCCGTATTTGCCGTATATTTTAAAGGCGCGTCGGTGCGTAATAATATGGTTTTGCTATGCGCATTGCCTCTCATATTTCAAACTTCCCAGGTCTATGAATTTTTCCTGCGGACACAGATGCAAAACCGGCTGATATCCTTTATGAACATCGCGGGGCTGCTGATTTCATGTGTATACCGGCTGCTGCTTATTTTTTACAAAGCCCCCCTATACTGCTACGCAGCGGCGGGAGCGCTTGAAAGCGCGGTTATCTGCATATCAGCGTGTATTACCGCATATTCGCAAGGAGTACGCATAAATCATTGGAAAGCATCAACCGTCCGGATGAAAGAGCTGCTTCGGGATTCCTGGCCGGTAGCGCTTTCCTCTGTAGTAATCCTCATCTACATGAAGATTGATCAATTAATGCTCAGCTGGATACAAAATGACTATGCGACCGGTCTGTATGCGGCGGCGGCGCGGATCAGTGAATCATGGTACTTTGTACCTATGTCGCTTTCCGGCTCACTACTACCTGTCCTTCTGAAGAAATTTACTGACCGGGATCCGTCTCTTCCGCGGGATTTAGGCCGTTATTACCGCTTGTTTTTCTGGGGATCTGCAGCTGTAGGTTTGGGCATTACCGTATTCAGCCGGATTATTATCGCGTATATGTTCGGGCCTGAGTATCAGGCTTCCGCGCAAATGCTCACCATTCACATATGGGCCGGAGTATTTGTTTCAATCGGCCTATTGAACGGAAAATGGGAATTAATGCAGAACCTTCAAAAAATTACGATGTATAGAACAGTTATTGGTTCTGTTATTAATATCGCGCTTAATTTGCTGCTCATTCCAAAAATGTCCGGTGTTGGAGCAAGTCTCGCGACTTTGGCGGCATATTCGGTTTCAGGGTATTTTGCCTTATGGTTTTTTCCGTCAAGCCGCGCGCATTTCTATTTCATTGTAAAATCAGTTTTTTCTTTAAGGTTAAATACAACAAATGCTGTGTAAATTATTAAAAATTTTAATTCCGCGCCGGATCCGCAAAAAAATTCTTTCACTCTATAACCTGCACTTAAATACTTTCACTCAAAAGAGTTACAGTCAGTACGGTGAGGATATTCTGCTCGCGCAGCTTTTCAAAGACCGCAACTGCGGATTTTTCATCGATGTCGGAGCGCACCATCCCCGCCGTTTTTCAAACACATATCTGCTGTATAAAAAAGGCTGGCGCGGAATTAACATTGATCCAAATCCGGGAAGTATGCGTTCGTTTAACCGTGTCCGCCCCCGGGATATTAATCTTGAAACCGGAATTGGTTTGTCGGCTGAAACACTGAAGTATTATCAATTCAATGAACCGGCGCTCAATACATTCAGTCCGAATGAAGCGAAAGCAAAAGACGGCAAAGACGGATATCACATTACCGCCGTTTCACCGGTTCCGGTTGTTACCCTATCGGAAGTTATCACCAAATGGGCGCCCGAAGGCGCAGTTATTTCTCTCCTCACCGTTGATGTTGAAGGAAAAGGACTTGACGTGCTCAAATCGTTTGACTGGAACCTGCCTAATCCGGAGCTTATACTCATCGAAACCGAGACAGTGTCCATTGAAGAGGAATTACAATCTCCGGTATTCAAAATGCTCATGAGTAAAAAATACCGTTTAGTTTCACGCTGCGGGAAAACCTCATTTTACACCGCAGAAAATTCTTGCTTACGAGTGTAAATGTTTAATGATGGTATTATTCAGTGATTAAACATTTTCGTCCTGACATCAGTATAGACCGAGCCTGTGATGTGGTGAGAAATGCCCTTACCGGAAAATCTAATAAGAAAGAGTTATTAAAACTCAGCGGAGGAAGACAATTGTTTTTCACGCCTTCCGCGCGGCAAGGATTAACATGGTTTCTCACCGCAGCCGGTTTGATTAGAGGGGACGAAGTCGCAGTGCCCGCGCTGATTTGCCCGGCAGTAGGGGAAGCTATCGCTGCAGCAGGATTACGGATCGTAGTCTTCGGTAATAATTTACATGATTTTTCACCTTCAGTTGAACTTTGCGGTAAATCATTGGGACCATCTACCCGGGCGGTTATTTTACCACATCTTTTCGGACGTCCCGGCGATCTTACAGGTTTTCGGGAATTATGCAGTGCTGAAAAATTGCTTCTGATTGAGGATTGCGCGCCTTGTATTAACGGTGTGGGTGATACCGGTGATGCTGCGATTTACAGCTTCGGCTACGGCAAGCCGCTGTCTCTTGGATACGGCGGTGCATTAACTATGAATGCGGATAAAAATGTTGTCAGCGTAAAACCATTCTTTAGAATTATGACTCCGCAGGAAGATCGCATTCTGACTGCGGCTTTTATTATACTTCATATTTTATCTGATTCCGATTTTTATAATTCGAGGGTGTCTCCGGAAGCCGCTTTATCATGGTTATGTCAAACCGCTCACGCTGCGGATGATATTCTGAATATCATTTGTGACACCGGAACAAATACACGGTCTTGTTTGATGCATGTATGCCGCCAATTCATGCTGCAGTCTCCCGAACAGGATGGAATGTTCGGAAAGTTATCAAAACGTGTGTGGCGGGGCACAAAAAAGTTATTGTTCCCTGTTCATCCACCCAGGCCGGATCCTTTAAAGATGCTCTTACGCGGAACATCCTTACTGCCCGGAGGGTGTGCTATGGATCTTCTTCTTGCTCAATATGTGATTAATCAAGAAGGGGATGCTTCCGCATGGAGACAGAAAATCGCACGCATTTATACCGAGAAGCTGAGTCATCGTAATATACGCATTCCAGCGCCGCTGGATTCTCAATTTTCATGGACCGTTTTTCCGTGTTCGTTTAATTGCTCTGCCAGTGAAAGGGACCGAAGATGTTTTGAACTCAGTTCCTTGGTGCCGGCAGAAATAGGACCCTATAATTGGCCGACCCCGCTTCATCGTGTGCCCTATTTGCGTTCAGTTATACGTACTGGACCAGAACTTGAAGATACAGTTGGAATGATTGAAGGACTGATTAACTTACCAGTGCACTCGATGATATCTGAAGAACTGGCTGAAGAAATTGCAGTGCACATTATCCGTATTGTCTAATGACGATTAATTACTCGCAAAATTATAAAGGGAGTGTGTAACACATGCTGATAAAAAAATGTTTATCCAACTTATTGCCTCCATTCGCAACTAAATACTGGAAAAAAAAAAAACGAATCTACGGGTTATTTGGCGATTATAAGAATTGGGAAGCGGCTTGTCATGCCGCAATGCCGTATCGTACCAATATTAAGGCATTTGTCCGTTTAGCCCTGGAGCATTACCATCGGAAGGAGTTAATAGGATTTCGCAACCTGATGCCGATCCTGGCAGGTTTGCAGCTTTCCGGCAACAACCGTGTCCTTGATTTCGGCGGAGGTCTTGGATTTGTATATTTTGATATCGCACATCTTGGCGGGATACATCTGGATTCCTGGCGGGTGGTTGATTATCATGATGTCGTTGAATATGGAAATGCCAACTATGCCGACAGCGTACTCTCTTTTCATTCAGATATTGAATCAGCCTGCCATGATACCGTACCCGGGCTTGTGCTATGCGCTTATACGCTGCAATACCATGAAAACCCTTACCAAAACCTTTCCAGACTCGCAGCCCTTCAACCTGATGTTTTCGTATTACATGGATTGCCGCTTGCAGCAAAAGAAAAATTCATGGTGCAGAAGTGGCCGCCAGCCTGCGGCATGGTTGATATGGCTGTGAGGATTCTTGCCGAGAATAAACTCTCTTCGGCATTGTTCGGATATGATTTGATATCGGAAATGCAGCTGCCGCAATGGGATTCTGCTATAGGCACAGAACTTGTCGCACGAGTATATCGGCGGCAAGGATTTACTGCGCCTGCTGAAGTCAAAGGCATTAAGAGACTCCTTCGAAGTCATGATGAACTTAGCCGGGATGAATGATATGCAGCGCATGGCTCAGTAATTACCCAGTTGACCGCTATCTTGGGCCTGAAAAGTTTGGTATTTTCAGTTATATTATCGCCATAGTAAGGGTTTAACGACGACATCAGCCGAAACAGATCATGAAAAATACACACAAATGTTTCCCGAATACTCTGTCAATCCGGTTTATGAAAGTGTTTAAAAAAAAAGTATCCGCTCTTTACCGGTATATAAGAAATTTTTTTTATAGAAGAATATACTTTACCTCAAAAATACCGGCGGAATGGACGGTAAATCTGCTGAAAGATAAAAACTCTATAACCGCTGCTATGCGCCGCTTGTCCTTATATCACCCTGTAATGGATTTCAATTTCAACCACATTATCAGCGAATGCCTGCAGTATTTTGCCTATCATATCTATTCCGCAGAGAAAGAATACTTTCTTCCATTCATCTTTTCTGATAACCGGAATATTCTCCTGCTTACCAACTATCTGCAAATTCCTGAAGCCGTGATAAAAACCGTGCTAAGAAATATTCTGGACACGTTCCGCGCTGCTGATATAGCCACTCAGCGAAGTTATAACAATTACTGCATTCGAGGATTAAAAAAAGAAAAATTAGCGAGTTATGAAATTGAAGCAGACGGTTCATTTGAAGAATATCTGCAAAAACTGAAAAAAAAAGCACGATTTAATTACCGGTATTATAAAAAAAAATTGTTGGAAGATTATCCCGATTTTGAAATCAAATATTTTGACCTTGGTGAAACACCGTTTGAACTTTTTGAAATTTTTACAAGTCTGGTAAAGCAAAAATATCCAGTGGACTATTGGCACCGCTTTCTCCAGCCTGAAATCTATACAAATTTTACGCAGCATATTATTACCGTGGCGGTTTTTATCAACGGGAAACCAGCCGCTTTCAACATTTATTACAGGCAAGATAATGTTCTTATTTTTATCGGAAATACCTGTGATCAATACTACGATCGCTACAGTTTGGGCTATGTTACGACCGTTATGGCAATTAAACATGGATTTTCCCTGAAAATAAAAAAAATTATTCTTGGGCCGGGTGATTATGGATACAAAGGACGGCTTGCTAACCAAATACAAGATGTTTTTGTTTATTCAGTGTAATTGCCGGATAATGACCTTTTTCATCAGCTAAAGTAAGTACGGTTCTTTAATAGTAACGTACTTTGCTCAGAGGAACCTCTAAGTAACCTTTGAAATTATTTACCCACACGCAACATTGTTTCCACAGCTTGACAAAGGGGTTTTAAACAAATCTCAACCAATGCCCACAGCATCGGATGCATTGCGGCAACCGCCCTGAGACGCCGGATAACATACCTGACAGACAACGGCTTCCTCATCGCACCGTTTTTTTGCATCACATGCGTACAATCAAAAAGCGTAAACAAATACCGTGTTGAACCGAGTACTGTCATATTCTCATCTGCTTCTTTGCCGTCAAAAGACTTTCCGTCGCCGCCGCGTATATGACGGTAGTCATGATTTTGATGAATAAGCGACGCATACGGACTGAAATCAATAACAGGGAGTTTTTGCTGCCTGAAATAATAAATAAGCCAGTTATCCCAGCAAGGTCTTCCAATCGCAAAATCAGGCATGGGGATACTATATTTGACGGGAAAAAAGAATAAGTCGCTGCCCGAAGGAGGGTGGACTGACCCTTCATCCATAGCTTTTTTGACAAACTGCTCAAGACCTTCTGAGCCGCCCAATGCAAGAGGCGAGATGATGTTGCAGTCAACGCGGCTGGTAACCGCAAGAAACGGCTGTATTATTTCCTCGTCCGGTGAAAATGCCTTGCGTATGAATGATGTTGCAATAATCTGCATTGCGGAAAGCGCTGCCTGAGGAATAATGATGTCGCTGTTGATATAACAGAGAAACGGCCGTGTCGCGGTTCCAGCCGCTGTTTTAAAAATCGCGCTTTGCAGAGGCGTACCGCTGCTGTTACAGGCGATATGCGGTATATGGCGGAAACCTGATTTTTGACAGATTTCTGCGGTACCCGGCTCATTTCCAAAAATCAGCACTTCAGGTTCAGGTGTGAGAAGTTTCCATGCCTTGAAAGCATTTGTCTGGATAATATTGATGTGGGGATCAGCAAAAGATTTCGGACTGCAGAAGAGAGTGAACATTTTACATGATTATATCATTATAAAATTTTTCATATAATAGAGCCTTTTAGCTCATAATTAATGTTACCGAAAAGATAGCGGATAGCTCATAATTCGTGTTACCATAGGGATTATGACTATGGCAACAAAAAATGAGATATTTAATCGATATGTAAATGAATAC
>Ga0180007_10000602_pt1 | contig 57352 bp, 50 predicted proteins | sample MM_PC_MetaG_FD_121122 | JGI IMG/M metagenome (GOLD analysis project Ga0180007, IMG submission 121122) | Groundwater microbial communities from the Aspo Hard Rock Laboratory (HRL) deep subsurface site, Sweden - MM_PC_MetaG | ecosystem: Environmental > Aquatic > Deep subsurface > Groundwater...
CAATAAGGCAGGAATGACACAGGCAAAACTGGCAGAAAAAACAAATCTTAGTGTTGACCTGATAAGCCGAATAGAAAGAGGTGAACGCGCACCCTCCTTAGAAACTATTGAAAAGCTATCGAATGCTTTAAAAATAAGATTGTCAGAATTGCTTAATTTTGACGGGGAAGAAGTTACAGTATTATCGGAAAGTCCTTTTGAATCTCTGGAATTGTGGAAACTACTGAAAGGTAAACGGCCTAAGCAGATTAAGAAAATAACTGAAATTGCCAAGATCATACTGGAATGAACCATCCTGACCAATATTTTCTGAAGAGGTTTTTGGGAGATGAACCCCTATATCAGCCATTAGATCTTGTTCGGTAATATAAGCCTTAAGAGATGATGCCGGTTAAAACTTCAAAAAACACCCCTTGTTTGCATTTTGGGCATTGCATTGAATATAAATCTTGGATAGGAATAATTTCTTTATGTTTACATTTTGGGCATTCATGGGGATCTCGCTCAAGATCAATTCTTACTTCTGCTAAACATCCAAAACAAAGCATATCCGTTTCAAACCCCCCACGCTCATTAATCAATTTAAGGGCTTTTTTGTTTTGGATTGGAATATAAGGAAAACCAAAAATATCGTCTTCATTAATTTTCAAGACTTTCGCTATCTGATAAGATTCACAAGGGTGCGAACACGGGATACGGTTTTTTTTATCATCAATCACATACGTTATTCCGCCGAACGTATCTAATGTTAGTGCACACTTGTCACATTTGAAACGAATAAGAAGAGGCATGGTTTTTTAATCACTATTTTAATCACTGCGATAAAAAGAATTAGCTTGGTTTTAATCAATTCCGGCATATATAAACTGCGATTACATTTTGAATTTGGGGTACCGTTAACCCCTGGCTACCCGATTAGGCCAATATTCAGTATTAAAATCGATATTGTCAACTTCCATGGGCGAAATAGCAGCGTTTATAGTTTTTCGAAATTTTGAAAATGCATTAGGATTTCTGTTCACAGAATACCAGTTACCCCAAGGTGGCGAGAAATTTGGATTTGCAAATACAACTAAACGCCTCGCTTTCTTCCCAGTGAACTTTTTCGGAAAAGTTTCTTTGCCAAGTTCAATACCAACAATCACTTCCCATTCAATTTTCAAACGATTCAATGTTGCCAAGATAATTTCTTTACTCGGCTTTTGTTTAGGTTGGTGAAACTGCTCACCTATTTCTGGCCACCACCCTTTACCATTGGCAGAAACACCTGCTATGCTTTCAGCAACATCATAACTGGGTGATTCAGGCAAATTATTCATTAAAATAGACGAAAACCCATATTCATTTGTCCAATTGATTAAATCAATCCATCTGGCTCGGATAGCACTTGCACTTGAAAATGCTGCACCTGCCAATATCAAAGGCACGGGTGGCTTGGGTATTTGTCTATCCTCTCTAAGCATCCATGCTTTTGATAGTTGACTATGTATTTTTGCCCAATCTGTCGGCAATGGTACTGGTATTTCTGTAGAAACATTCTTTTCCATTTTTTCCCTGACCTAACAATATATGGAACAGTTTCCTCTCAATAACAGTGGTTTCTTTTTTTAAGATTAATTTCGGGTTATTTTTATCATGATTTCCGTTAGAAATCTACAAGTTTCATGAGAAGAATGCATAGTCATGGTAGGAGGTAGAAATAAAGCCTATAGATCATTTTTCTACAGCAATATCGCAGTACCTGTTTTCTCTATTTTTTTCTAAAATTTTGCCGACGATGTTTTCATATAGAGTAAACCAGATTAAAAGTATAGGGGGGGCCTTCCCGGAAGCATTCTTTTTTTGTCAGAGCGTGTAACGCATACAAGGTAGGGGTATTAAGGAGTCTCTACCCCCTATGTTTCAAAAAAGAGGTGTATGCCGGGGCTTGTTTAATAAGCATTCTTTTTCTTGCCTGGGCAGGGCGTGAAGCCAACACTCTCGATATTTGCTTCTCTGCAATCTGCTGCAATGGCTACAGCGATCACACGCACACGTTTAAAGACAAGGTGTTGAAGAAAGTAGATGAGCCTGAGCTATGTGGTAGTGTTTAAGGTCAGAAACCCAACGCTATAATGCTTGAAGCAGGTACCGGAATGCTATGAAAGATTATGAAGGTCTAAAATAAACGATTTTATCCGGGAACATTAAGAGTAAGGGGCTGGGCGAATCGTTTAACCTGGGTCGTTATAGGAAGCCGTAGCAGGGTAAACGAACCATAAGGCGGTCTATCTGATTCGGATATAGGCAGCAATCGGAATGACCAATATCGAAACAACACCCGGCAGGATTAAAAAAATTCGACTTCGTCTTAGTCGGGGATATACTATAAAGATTATTATCATAGATAAGAAAGCCTATTTCTCAAAGAAAAAATGGCATGAAATTTCCCAAAGTGGGGAGAGATTAACAGGACAAGAAAAAAGGTTAACCAGCATGTTGGCTAACCTTTTGATTTCATTGGTGCCGAGGAACGGAATTGAACCGCCGACACGCGGATTTTCAGTCCGCTGCTCTACCGACTGAGCTACCTCGGCATAGAAACTCTGTTTTAAAACAGAAGTATTATTTATTTTAAGCTTGCATTCTTGTCAAGGACTTTTTGCCCCATATCACCAAAAAGAAACTGGATAAGAGTGCATGCAGATAGGCTAGCGGTTTCCGCTCTTAAGATTCGGGGGCCAAGACCGGCTGTTAAAAAACCGCTTTCTTTGGCTTTTTCGACTTCATTTGTTGTAAAACCCCCTTCAGGCCCAAGCATTACAAGGATTTTGTTTATAACCCCATGTTTGCCACCAAGGTCTTTTATCTCAAGAAGGTTTTTTTCATTTTCCCAGAATATTATTTTAAGATCGAATCCTGGCTCAGATTCTAAAATTTCTTTAAAGGAAACAGTTTTTCCTATTTTGGGGCTTTTGGCCCGTTTGCACTGCTTGGTCGCTTCTTTTGCTATGGCTTCCCATCGTTTTGTACGATTAGAAAGGCGTTTGTCATCCGGTCTTGAAACAGAGCGTTCCGATATGAATGGTATCCATTTTGTAATGCCAAGTTCTGTGAGTTGCCGGATAAGATTATCCATTTTGCCTTCTTTAAGAAAGGATTGGGCTACAACTATCTCAAGAAACGATTCAACAACATGATTGCATTGTCCTACAATATTTACATCAACTTTTGCAGAAGAGACAGCAACAATCCTTGCTTCATATTTTATACCCGATTCATCAAAAAGCTCTATACTGTCTCCGGGTTTTAATCGAAGTACATTTATAATATGTCTTGCATCAACACCTCTTATTGAGGGATTTGTACCTGCAAGCTCGGATTGTTCAATATAAAAAAGTCTCATAGATATTTTATGATTTAAGGCGTATTCTTTAAAAAATTTTGTAAAATGACCCCGGAAAGTAAGTTCCCATCATTTCGCTTGAATCCTTGAATCCTTGACCCCTCACAAAATCACCGGCTGTTTCTAGTGCGCTTTTGCCCAGTTTATACCTGATGAAATATTTACTTTAAGCGGAACCTTAAGAGTCCAGACATTTTCCATTATATCTCTAACAAGTTCGGTGACCATATCAAGTTCTTCCGGTGGTACTTCAAAAACAAGCTCATCGTGAACGGAAAGAAGCATTGCGCTTTTAAGATTTTTTTCTGTAAAAGCTTTATCTATATTTATCATAGCAATCTTTATAAGATCAGCGGCTGTGCCCTGTATGGGAGTGTTTACCGCGATGCGCTCTGCCGCAGCTTTTACAATTTTGTTGGAGCTGTCTATATCGGGAAGAAGTCTTATGCGCCCCAAAAGTGTAGAGGTTTTTTTATTTTCATGCGCGTCATTAATGGTTTTTTCGATAAATTTGCTTACTCCTTTGTATCCCGCAAAATAATTATCAATATACGTTTGGGCCATTTTATGGCTGATACCAAGATCCTTTGCAAGGCTGAAAGCGCTTATTCCGTATATAATGCTGAAATTTATTGTCTTTGCCTGATTTCTTAACTCAGGTGTTATAAAATCCGGGAAAATCTGGAATATTTCTATAGCAGTTCTTGTATGAATGTCTTCATCTTCTAAAAAAGCTTTGATCAGTATTTCATCTTCCGCACAATGGGCAAGAAGGCGAAGCTCTATCTGAGAGTAATCGGCTGAAATAAGACTCCAGCCATTTTGGGGTACAAAAGCGCTTCTTATCTCTCTTCCCTCATCGGTTTTTATCGGAATATTCTGAAGATTGGGATTGGAGCTGCTAAGCCTTCCGGTAGCTGTTACTGTCTGGTTGAATGAGGTGTGTATTCTGTCTGTTTTTAGGTCTGCAATTTCAAGCAGTGCATCGGTATAGGTTGATTTAAGCTTGGAAAGCGTTCTGTGCCTTAATACAAGCGCCGGAAGTTCATGCTTTTCTGCAAGTTCTGTCAGTACATCCACATCAGTTGAATACCCCGTCTTTTTTTTCGTTTTCTTTTTTACAGGAAGCATCAGCTTTTCAAAAAGAACTTCTCCAAGTTGCTGAGGCGATTTGATATTAAAGGTCATACCGGCAGTTGAATAAATTTTTTCTTCAAGATCTTCTAACTGCTGTTTAAAATGCTTTGAAAGTTCTAATAACCTGTTTCTGTTTACACATATTCCGTTTGTCTCCATCTTCATAAGTACAGGGATAAGAGGCATTTCAATCTGTTCAAAAAGATCTTTGACCCCTATTTCGGTAAGCATAGGGAAAAGCACCTCGTGGGCCATAAGAGTGATGTCAGCGTCTTCACAGGCATATGAGACAGCCTTTTCCAAAGGCACATTTTTAAAACCGGATTCAGGCTTTTTCTTTCCCACTGTTTCTTCAAAAGTAATTTTTTTATGTCCGAGAAAATCAAGAGCTATCTGGTCAAGATTGTGCGCCCGCTTTGAAGGATTAATAAGATAAGATGCTACCATTGTATCGGAATATACTCCGGCAAGCTCAATGCCGTGACGCCTGAGCACTATCCAGTCGTATTTAATGTTCTGGCCTATTTTTTTTATATCGGGATTTTCAAAAACAGTTTTAAGCATTTTAATTGTTTCATCCATGCCAAGCTGTTTGGGCACGCCTTCGTATTCATGAGCCAGAGGGATATAAAATGCTTCGTGTGCTTTTAGTGATACAGATATTCCTACAAGCTTTGCTTTCAATGGATTTTCAGATGTTGTTTCCGTATCAAGGGCAAAATGGTCTGCGGATTCCAATCTTTCTACTAGTTCGGAAAGTGATTTTATGTCATCAATAATACTATACTTTTTTTCTGAAAGATCCGAATGACCGGAGAAACTTTGCTGAAGTTGCCTAAACTCCAGTTCCTGAAAAAGCGCGGATAATTTTTGGTTGTCCGGCTTTTTATAACAAAAAGCATCCTGCTCAAAATCAACAGGTACCTTTGTGTCTATTTCAACTAGCTGCCTGCTTAAATCGGCCTGTTCTTTAAATTGGATCAGGTTTTCATGCTGCTTTTTTTTGGTAATTGAATCAATATTATCATAAAGATTTTTTATGCTTCCGAAATTTTTTATCAGATCAAGAGCTGTTTTGGGACCGATTCCGGGAACTCCGGGAACATTGTCTGAGGTATCTCCCGAAAGCCCCATTACATCGATCATCTGTTTTGGCATAAGACCGAATTCTTCTTTAAAAGAATTTAAATCGGTTACTTTGTCTTTCATGGGATCCCATATGATGGATTTATCGGTAACAAGCTGTAGAAAGTCTTTGTCTCCTGTTACCATAACAGATGAAAAACCCGACTCTTCGGCCAGGTGTGCAAGAGTGCCTATAATATCATCAGCTTCATAACCTTGTATTTCTATAACAGGCAGGTTAAAAGCTTTTGTGATTTCCTTTATATAGGGGATCTGTATCTGCAAATCATCCGGCATAGGGGGCCGTGTTGCCTTGTAGTCTTTATAAAGATCATGCCGGAAGGTTGGGCCTTTGGCATCAAAAACCATAACAACATATTTGGGTGCCCAGTCTTCTATAAGCTTGATTAAAATACGGGCGAATCCGAAAATTGCATTTGTAGGAAGCCCTTTGGAATTGGAAAGATTTCTTATTGCATGGTAAGCACGATAGATGTATGCGCTTCCATCTATAAGAAAAAGGGTTTTGTCTAAATCTTTATTTTTTATTTCGGCAGAAACAATCATTTATAAGGCTCCAAAGCACCTTGACAGGGCGCTGTTGCTGTAATAACTTAGGGGTCAAGGATTCAAGGGGTCAAGGATTCGAGTGTAATAAAAAAAGTTTGTTCAATCACTTGAACCCTTGACCCCTGGAATCCTCGAACCCTATTATGATAACTATGACAAAGAATCCAACGAAACTAACATACAGAGAAAAACGCCGCAAGGCAAAAGAAAGCAATTGTTACTGCTGCAAACAGGAAGCTCCTTTTTGCTGGAGGTGCAGGTGTGGTTTTACCATATGCCAGGTCTGCATGGAAGAAAACTTCTGGGGAATGTCATGTAATGGAATTACCTGGCAGTGTCCTGACTGTGGAGGTCAGAATGGGTTAGGGAACCAATGAGCCAATTGCAAAACGCCCCATTTTGGCCGATCTCTGCGTTGGGCTCAAATTTTGCACGAAGTGAAGCATAGCGCTATCCTCGAAATACGCCATGTATTCCTGCGGTTAAAATTTTCTACCGCCTTGAGCTTGACCAAACTGAAACGTTTTGAAACAGGCTCCAGTAATTGTTTTACCATTCCAGCAAGTCTTCGGAGAGCATATTCAGCGGAGATTCATTAATATTTTTCCTGCGATTCTGGATATAAGCGTTTTTCAAACCCTCATATGGATCAAGAGAAGCTTTTTTGAATGCTTCATAATCTCCAATCTTGAAAGATGTTTTGTTTAGGGTTTGGTAAGCTGTAACACAAAGTGACAGTTCAATTGGTTCAAGATATGAAACAGGGTTTAAGAATCTATCTCCAAACATACCGAAAGAATCTTTAAGGGTAGAAGGGCCGAAAAAAGGCCAGACAAGATATATCCCGTCGCCTATTCCATACACAGCAAAAGTCCGACCCAGGTCTTCCTTTCCTGCTTTTAGCCATGTATAATTATTTGCGGCATCATCAAAACCTAAAATTCCCTGGGTACTGTTTATCATAAATCTTAAAAGCTCATGGCCTGCGATTACTATTCTACCCTGCAGGATACAATTTACAAAACGAATGGGCATTTTAATATTATAAAAAAAGTTATCTACCCCGGTTCTTACAATAGCTGGAGTTATAGCACGGTAAGCTTGTGAGGCCGGTTTTAAAGCCCAGAAATACATTTTGTCATTAAAATAATACATGGAAAAATTCCAATAATATAAAGGATCAGCAATAGTTATGGTTTCTTCTTGCCGTTCGAGTTCTTCTTTTAAAAAATCAGGCTCATCATCTAAAAAATCCTGATATGAATTATCGGATTCGGAAGCAATTAGAATTGTTTTGTTGCCATATTCCGGAGTTGACCAAATATCCGGATCGTATGCAATTAGAGAATTAGCAGAGAAAAAAAGCACGGTAAAAGCAATAATAGCTGGTAATTTATTCATAATATTTTTTAACTCTTTTCCTGGTCTTTAAGCTTTTTATTGAGCCGTTTTATAAGTTCATCAGGGGTTTCCTTTGACAAAATTTCATTGAACTGAGACCTGTAATTTTGAACCAGGCTTACACCCTCGATTTTGATATCATATGCTTTCCATTCATTATTTTTAAGCTTCATGCTGTAGTCAACAGCGATTTCTTTATTTTCCTGTATTATTTTTGTTTTCACAACCGCCTTGTTATCTGAAACAAACTCCTGATTAATATATACTACTTTTTCATTGCTGTATCCTGCCTGAATCTTATCGAGATATGCATTGCCAAGGACTTCTGCAAAAACTTCGGTGAATTCTTTTCTTTGCCGGGGAGAAAATATTTTATAGTTTACTGCAAGTGCCCGACCCCCAAGTTCTGTAAAGTCAAAGGCTTTGCGTATTATTTCCCACATCTTTTCACGCTGGGCTTTTTTTTGAGATTCATCTTTGTATTTTGGATCTTTTAAAAGGCTTAATCCTTCATCGATAGGACCTTGAAGCGAATCTAACGGGCTTAAGCCGGAAGAAAACGAAACTGTAACAAAAGTAAAAACCATTATTAATAAAAATACTATTATTTTTTTCACGCATTTCTCCTATTTAAACTGGCTCTTATTGTTAAACGCCGCCAAAAACATACTTGCTTATCAGCTCTTCAATATCAACGGCTGACTCTGTTTCGGTAATAGTATCGCCTGATTTAAGCACTATATCGGAACCACCTGGAGAGATTTTTATATATTTGTCTCCAATTAATCCGGATGTTTTAATCGAAGCAATAACATCATCTGTTAAAACAATTCCATTAGCTATTTTAATTTTAACAAGTGCTCTGGCATCTTTTTTACTCAGAGAAATGGAATCAATGGTGCCGATTTTGACGCCTGCCATCTCAACCTGGGAGCCTTTCTTAAGTCCTGAAACGGAGTTGAATTTAGCGTAGACCGGGTAATTATTGTCACTTAGCAACTCTATTTTTCCAAGCTTAATTGTAAGATAACCCACACAAATGAGTCCGAGTAAAAAAAATATTCCAACCGATGTTTCTATTGATTTTTTCTTCACATTTCCTCCAACTCAATAGTTTGAACATGTTTTATTGTTTCTTTTGGATGCATCCATTATCATTTCCGGTATAAAGTCCCTGGATAAATTCCTTAACCGCAGGGTCAGAGGACTGAGCAAGTTTTTCAGGGTTTCCCTCAAAAAGTATCCGACCTTCATTTAACATAGCGACCCGTTGTGAAATATGAAAAATATCAGGTATGTCATGACTTACAACAACTCCGGTAAACCCGAATTTCTTTTGATAATCCGATATCATTTCATGCACCGACTTTTTACGGATAGGATCAAGCCCGGTAGTTGGCTCATCGAATAAAACGGTTTCCGGATCGGTGACAAGCGCTCTTGCAAGAGCTACTCTTTTTTTCATTCCTCCTGATAGCTGTGAAGGATACTTTTCATCTATATCGTTAAGATCCAGCTGATCCATTTTATCTTTTACCCGAATGTTTATTTCGGAATCGGATAAACGGGTTGTTTCTTTAAGCGGAAGGGCTATATTTTCATATATGGTTAAAGAGTCAAAAAGAGCTGTTCCCTGAAACATATAGCTGCATTTTCTTTTTAAGGCTTTTTTTTCGGCTTTTTTCATATCCGAGAGAGGGCGACCCTCAAACAGTATGGCCCCCGAATCCTGCTCAAGAAGTCCTATTATATGTTTTAAAAGCACGCTTTTTCCACCTCCGCTTTTACCTATAATGGTTGTGATTTCACCTTTATAAATACTAAGATCGGCACCCGTTAAAACATGGTTTTCACCAAAGCTCTTATAAACGTTCTTGAATTGAATAAAAGGATCTTTCATAAACCCTACAGCAGTATTGATGTTAATACATAATCAGTTATAAGAATAGTGACACATGAAATTACAACAGCTGAAGTAGTAGAAAGGCTGACGCCTTTTGCGCCAAAACCTTCTTTTCTGGTATGTGTATAATAACCCTGAAAACAGCATACTGTTACAATAATAGCCGCAAAAACAAATGATTTGATAAAACCTCCGGTTACATCCGCCATCACAACACTGGTTTCGATGCGTGCAAAGTATGCACTGCCGCTTACACCGAGCAGAAGAGAACCCGAAATATATCCGCCGATAATACCTATAACATCAAAAAGGGCGGTAAGAAGCGGTATGCTTATCAGCGCGGCAGCCAGCTTGGGACTTACTAGAAACCGCAGGGGATTTATATCCATTGTATCAAGAGCATCAATTTCTTCCGATATACGCATTATCCCGACTTCTGCAGCTATCGCAGAGCCTGCTCTTCCTGTAACCATAATGGCTGCGAGTACCGGGCCAAGCTCCCTGATAAGTGAAAGGGCAACAACTGCGCCTAAAAATCCTGATGAGCCGAATTTTGATAGTGTATTATAACCTTGCAGGCCAAGAACCATGCCTGTAAAAGCCCCTGTAAGACATATTACAAATACGGATTTTGTTCCGATAAAATGTGTTTGTTGAAGAATCTTTTTTATTTGGAAAGGGCGGGAAAACATCAAATAAAAACTCTCGAAAAAGAAAATTGCTATTCGCCCCATTTCCTGGACTATAAATATTATCCATTTTCCAAGAGCAGTAATCGGATTTATTAAAACAGAGAATTGCGACATAATAACAAACCTTATAGCAACGAGGTTTTAAAATAACCTCCGATGTAACAACTGCAAGTTATCTAAAGCCATTACTGCTTGAATTTGCAGCAAAAAAGTTTTCAGTTTTTATTATTTTAATAATTGATTTTACTTATTAAGTAGTAGCACGATAAAAATGCAGGTGTCAATCATGATAAATATTGATGTGAAAATAAATAAGTTCTGGATATAGGCTTTCGCAGGTATGACGGTTCGGGGACTTTTTATGACTTTTGGCAAAGTGATGAATTATTGGCGTGAATCAAAAGCATTAAATATCGGATTTGGCTGATTACCAGGAATACGGAAGCTGTTTATTTAAAGTAATCTGCTTGTTTTTTACGATTATATATCCACCATATACAAGATCTTTAAAAATACGGCTGACCATTTCTCTTGAAGAGCCGGTCATATTTGCAATTTCCTGGTGAGTAAGTTTTTCTTCGATACATAGTTTTTTGCCAATAGGTTTGGCAAGATGGACAAGAAGTCTTGCCACTCGGCCGTATACATCCATAAGAGCAAGGCTTTCTATTTGTTTATTAGCTTCGCGAAGCCTTGTTACAACCCCGATAAGTAAATTAAATGCAAGATTTGGATTTGAAGCTAAAATATCTCTGATGCCTTCTCTTGATATGATCAAAACTTCTGTGGGTTCCCTGGTAATTATGCTGGCTGATCTATCCTCACCATCTATGAATGCCAGCTCACCAAAATATTCTCCGGGGCCGAAAATCGAAAGTATAACCTCTTTACCGTTTTCATCTGTAATAACTGCTTTAACTTTGCCGCTTATAATAATATAAAGAGAATCGGTTTTGTCACCTTCATTAATCAAAAGAGAATTTCTAGGAAATACCTTTTTGTTTGCTACTCTTGTAAGTTCAAAAAGTTCATCCTCATCAAGGCAGGAAAAAATCGGTATATTTTTTAATATGTTTGTGTGTTGCACTTTTGATAGTTCCAATAAATATTATTTGACAAAAATGAAAGAGACAAATTAACAAAAAACACGATAAACTAATCTATCGACTTTAATCAACAATTTTATTGTTGTCAATAAATAAGCATTTTTTTACCCAAACTATTTTATTGACGATATCTGTAATAACTTATATTAAATAAAATTTTTAATCATATATAAATCTGCTTTAGAGAATATGATAAATACTTGCAATAGCTAATCATAATAAATTGCTTTTATGGTATATTCTAAAACACAACAGCTTTTTGTGCATTAAGGGATGGCATTAGTATATGAAAGAAAATAATGGTAAAACAGCTCTTGTCATAGGTGGAAGCAGGGGAATTGGACGTGCAATTGCTCTTCGTCTTGCGCAATCCGGGTTTGATATCTGGTTAACATATCAAAGCAATCATGAGGCGGCAAATAAGGTAAAATCCGAGATAGAAACTATAGGTAAAAAATGCGAAAATATTGCATTTGATATTTCCGACCATGATGCCACAAAAGCCGCTCTTGAAAAAAAGTCGGATGAACATCCCCCACATGTAGTTGTGTTCAATTCGGGAATATCAAGAGATAATCTGATGGTCTGGATGACAAAAGAAGAATGGGATTCCGTACTTTCAGTAAATCTTGATGGATTTTATAATGTGATAAAAACAGTGCTTTTTCCAATGCTGAGGGAAAAAAGAGGGCGTATTATAGTTGTTTCATCAACTTCAGGACAAATCGGACAGGCAGGCCAGGTAAATTACTCGGCTTCAAAAGCGGGTTTAATAGGAGCTGTTAAAGCGCTTGCAAGGGAAATAGGGAAAAGAAATATTTTTGTCAATGCTGTGGCCCCAGGACTTATTTTAACTGATATGGTTGAATCTTTGGATAAAAGTAAATTGCTTCCACTTATTCCGCTTAACAGATTCGGAAAACCGGAAGATGTTGCATCTGTGGTTAATTTTTTATGCACCGAAGAAAATATGTATATTCACGGTCAGGTTATAGGTATTAATGGTGGCCTTGCAATATAAAACTTATGGAAACATATTGAATGAAGAAATATGACGATATTGTTGTAGGAAGCGGAATAAGCGGGATGACCCTTGCGCTTTTGCTTGGGATGAACGGTCATCGCGTACTGCTTCTTGAAAAAAGCAAAAATATCGGCGGTTCAATGGCCAGATTTTATAAACAGGGAATACCGCTTGATACCGGCTTTCACTTTACCGGTGGGTTTTATAAAAACGGAATTCTGGCTGATATGCTTGCTGTTCTTGGAATAAGCGATCAGATTCAGCCTGTCTTTATTACGAAAGAAGATGGAATCAGGGTAATATTTGAAGAAGATAACTCGGTTTACGATTTTCCCTTTGGTTATGACGAGAAGAAAGCAAAGATAATAGAATACTTTCCGGAGGAAAAAAAGGCTGTTGAACAATATTTCGATATGGTTGCAGATGTCTGCAAAAAAACAGTGTCGCTTGACTTGCGAAATATTTCACTTTCCCATCACTGGATTGATGAAGATTATATCAGCCTGGAGGATGTATTAAATAAGTTAACGGAAAATAACAGGCTCAAAGGACTGCTTTCAAAATACTGTATGTGCTATGGAGTAAAACCTTCGGAAATATCTTTTGCAAATCACAGCAGGGTAAGTTTCGGGCTTTATGAATCTGTTGCAAGGGTAAAAGACGGGGGGGATGCTTTTATCAGGGCTTTTAAGAAAAGTTTTGCAGATTATGATATAGAAATATGTACCGGAAGTTTTATTGAAGAATGTGCAGATGTAAATAACAATATTGTTGGAAAATTTATCTTAAATACAGGGGAAGAGATTGTTGCCGACAGATGTATTTTTACAATACATCCGAAAGCAATATTAGATGTTCTTCCAAAAGAGTGTCTTTCTAAAGCATTTATAAATAGGGTGGCTGCCTTTGAATCGTCAGCCGGCTTTTTTGCTTTGTTTGGAGTAGTACAAAATTACATTCCCACAGACAGAGACTCTGAGCCTACCATTCTATCGGTTTTTTCAACCACTGATATGAATCGGATTATAGATCCCTTATATTCCGGTAATCCGGCTCTTGTTATATTGAAGAATCAGGAAACAGTGAACGGGAAAAAGCATATGGTTATTTCTGCTCTTGAGCTTTCTTTTCCGGAACATGTCAAAGATTGGATAGATTCCGAACCGGGAAAGCGCTCTGAAGTATATCGGAGATACAAAAAAGAGCGCATAGAAAACATACAAAAAAGAATATTTATGGCTTACCCCGAATATAAAGATTCTTTTATGATATTGGATGCGGCATCAATACTGACCTTTAAAGATTATCTTAATTCGCCCGATGGTTCTGCATATGGAATAAAACAGAAAATCGGGCAGTTTAATCTTTTCGGAAAGCTTCCTGTACGAAATGTTTATGCAGCCGGACAAAGTGCGGTGCTTCCGGGAATTGTAGGCGCTATGCTTTCGTCATTTATAATAGGACGCAGCGTTGTCGGAAAAGATTTATATATTGATTTTATTAAAAAAAGGCTTGGAAGTTGAAAAGGGTTGTTATTACCGGCATAGGAGCTGTTTCTCCATTAGGCACTGATATACCTGCCATGATCAGCGGCATAGAGGCCGGAAAAAGCGGCGTTCGTTACATGGATGGTTGGGATCAATATATAGGTTTGAGAAGTCTTGTGGGGGCACCTGCTAAGCTTGAAAATGAAAAGGCTATCCCACGTTCAAGCAGAAGATCAATGGGAAGAATGAGCATATTTTCGGTTCAGGCTGCCGAACAGGCTCTTTTGGATGCAGGTATAGACCGTAAACTGCTATCATCAGGCCGTCTGGGATGCATAATTGGGTCTACCATGGGAAGTGCTGAAAGTATTAATGATACTTTTGAAATCATGATTCCCGATAAAGATCTTACAAAACTTTCTTCAATGAAGTTTTTTCAGTGTATCTCCCATACAGCTGCAATGAATACAGCCCAGCATCTGGGTATTACAGGCTATGTTCTTGCAACATCGGCGGCATGTGCTTCGGCTCTTCAGGCTATAGGTGCTGCTTACGATCTTATAAGACTTGGAAAGCAGGATGCAGTATTATGCGGTGGAGCAGAAGATCTTCACCCGACCGTTACCGGTTCTTTCGATATCCTTTTTGCTACATCAGCCGGATACAATAATGAGCCCCATAAAACGCCCCGTCCTTTTGATGCAAAAAGAGATGGTCTTGTTTGCGGAGAAGGAAGCGGTATTCTTCTTGTTGAAGAATATGAGCACGCATTAAAAAGAAATGCCAAAATTTATGCTGAAATTATCGGCTATCATACATGCGGAAGCGGAGTACACATAAGTAAATCCAATAAGGGTTCAATGGTGGCCTGTTTTAAGCAAACACTAAAAGAAGCTAAAATTAAAGCCGGTGAAGTCGATTATATAAACGCCCATGCAACAGCTACTCTAAATGGAGACAAGGAAGAGGCTGAAGCCATAAAAGAAGTATTTGGAGATCAGATTCCCGTAAGCAGCCTTAAGGGATATATGGGACATACTCTGGGAGCATCCGGCTCAATTGAGTTAATAGCAACACTTATTATGATGGAAAAAGGATGTATATATCCCACATTAAATCTTGAATCAGTTAGCCCTGAATGTGATGGTATTTTCCATGTAACTGAAAAATTAACAAGAAAGATTGATGTAATAGTTAAAAATTGTTTTGCTTTCGGAGGAATCAATGCTTCAATAATATGTAGAAAATTGAAGTAATTATAAGATAAAACGGGATATTAAATGACGGAACAAGAGATAATTAGACTGACAAATCAGGTTTTTGAAGAATCGTTTGAAATAGAAAAAGAACTATTAAAACCAGAAGTGAATATATTTCAGGATCTGGGGTTAGACAGTCTGGATGTGGTGGATCTTGTTGTGGCTTTACAGGAGAAATTCGGCGTAAAAATACGAAACGACGAGAGGATACAGACCATAAGAACGCTTCAGGATATATATGATTTCATATTTACATTAAAAGCAGAATATTGAGCCAGTTTCAAAACGTCCCATTTTGGCCGATCTCTGCGTTGGGCGAAAATTTTAATCCTCGAAATACTCCATGTATTCCTGCGGTTAAAATTTTCACCCGCCTTGACCTTGACCAAACTGAAACGTTTTGAAAGTGGCTCTATTAATACAGAGTTGCTTTATAATTAAGATGAAAGACTTTTTTATACTATTATTTTTTAATTTACTGTTTTATTTTTTCTTTATCGTTTTTTCTGTTTTTGGGATTCCACTTTTTTCTCTTATTGTAGCAATTCAGGCTCTGTTTATTTCCCATCGAAAAGCAATGAAAAAATTTCGCAGAGCTGTTGCCTGGTATGGTATTGGAGTATGCAAGGTTCTTCCATTTCCTTTTGTGCGAATAATTTTTAAGGATGTTGATGCATCAAACAATCCGGGGCCGTTTATTTTTATCTGTAATCACAGATCAGCCTCAGATCCCTTTCTGATGGCTTATCTTCCATATAAAGAAGTTATACAGGTAGTAAACATCTGGCCTTTTAAAATCCCGATACTTGGCTTTATGGCAAAAAGTGCCGGTTATTTGAGTGTAAGAGAAATGCCGTTTGAAGATTTTGAGAAAAAAACTATTGAGCTTTTAAACGAAGGTGTATCCATTGCTGCTTTTCCTGAAGGGACCCGCTCTAAAGATGGTTCGGTTGGGCAGTTTCACAGTTCAATGTTCAGAGTGGCGCTTAAATCAGGATATCCGATTGTGCCAGTATGCATTACAGGAAATGAAAATATTCCGGCAAGAGGAACACTTCTTCTAAGACCCGGGGCCATAAAAATACATAAGCTTAAACCCATAACTGATGATGAATATAAAAATTACAGCCCTTTTAAATTAAAAAACAGAGTACGTCAGATAATGATAGATGAGATTGAAATAATGGAAGGTAAAAAAGATGGCTGAATCATGCAGCCGGATATTTGACTCGCTTATTTATTTTGATGAGTATACAGGTGAAGACAGAGCAAACAGTCTTTATGCCCTTGAAATATATTTGGGAGATCCGGTTGATTTCGGGTTTTCTACAGCCTTTATTAATCCTGCTTCATTGCCTGATGAAAAACTTTCGGAAGAAGATATTTGCGATGTAATCAATCAGGCAAAATCTCTTGGTTTGAAAGTAATTATTTTTTCGGGTAAAGAAGCTGCAAGCTTTCGAAAAATGCAAAATATTTTATCTTTTGCAAAAGAGCTTGGTATTGATACCGATATCTTAAACGAAGAATATTTTTGTAATGCGAATTCCAAAAAAAATGACCCTGCTTTATGCATGCGCCACAGGTATTCTGTTGTTGTGACATCTTACGGTTATGTTTTGCCTTGTCCGGGGCTTAAAATACCTTTGGGAAATATCCGTTATCAGAAGCTAAGCGATATAATAAAAGACAGTGAAATATTATGCGATTTAAAAGACTACAAAAATAAAATAAAAGGGCCATGTCGCATATGCGAAAAAGCCAAAATTTGTTATGGATGCCGGGGCAGATCGTATCTTATTACAGGAGATTATCTTGCAGCAGATTCTTTGTGTGAAAAAAATGAAAAGAAAAAAAATAATATTATTTGTCTTCCGATTAAACTTGACGGAATAATACCTCAAATGCCTCCTATGCGAATTATTGACTCCATTGACAAATTGGCTGAACGCAGCGCCGAGTGTAGCGCATTAATAAAAGAGGGGATGCCTTTTATGGAAAAAGACGGCAGTATAGATAATGTCGCTTACTTTGAAATGATGGCACAATCTATTGCCGCACTTAATGGTTTCAGAAATATGGAAGCAACTGATTCTGCTCCGGAAGGTTATCTTCTGGGAGGAAAAAAGCTTATTATAAACTCTAAAGCAAAGGTTGGAGATAGACTTTCTATCTATGTTTTTAAGTATGCCAAGTTTGGTGGTTTCGGTATAGTAAAAGGGATTATTAAAAGAGATAACGAAGTACTTGCTTTTGGAGAGATTAAGATCTGGCATAATACGGATCAGGAATAAAAGGAACAGGCAATGTTTAAAATGATACGAATACTTACTCTTTTAATGCTGGTGATTTTATTTGCAGCATCAGGGGTGGCAGAGCAAACAAATTCTTCGGCTGATAACAAAGCCGGTTTAGATGAGGTATTGCAAAGGCTTGAAACAAAGATGGCAAAGATAAAAACCTTAAAAACCGCTTTTATTCAGGAAAAAGAGCTGGCTGTTTTTAATAGTAAAGTTGTATTAAAAGGAATGATTTATATCGAAAAGCCGTATCGGCTGGCATGGCGTGTAAATGAGCCTTTGAAATATATTATGATTATGTCCGAAAATACTATCAGCCAGTGGGATGAAGATACAAAAAAGGTTCAAAAGATTTCTCTGTCAAAAAATCCGGCATTTGAAGCAGTTATCGGTCAGATGCGGGGATGGTTTTCAGGCGCTTACACACAGCTGGTAAAAGATTATGATGTTATCCTTGTTTGCGATAAACCCGTATCACTAAAGTTTGTTCCAAAGACTGAAACCTTTGCAGGCAATGTTATTAAAAGCGTAACAGTTGATTTCAGAAAAGACGAACAATACATCCAGAAAATTTTTATTGAGGAAAAAAGCGGTGATACAACCTCACTCATGTTTGTTGACACAAATGTAAATATTGAAATTGAACCTGCCGCATGGAGGCTTATTCCCATTGCCGGATGATATAAAAATAAAATCCGAAATAAACAATAAAAAAAAGAAGTTAATTATAACCGGAATCTTTTTTCTTGTTATTGCAATATCTGTAGCCGGATTTTTTTTTGTTTCTTTTGACAACAATATGGAGTCGATGCTTCCCGAAGAAACTGAAATTATAAGAAGCATACGTTTTTTAAGAGAGTCTGAATTTTCGGAAAAGATAGTACTTTCATTAAAGCTTAATGATGTAAATAAAACGGAAACCGATCTTATAAAAGAAGTTGACCGTCTTGCATTATCCTTAGAACCTCCTTTAATCACCGAGGTGTTTTTTAATGTTTCGGAAACCAAATCTTTTAAGGATATGCTTGGTTTTTTAAAATACACACCCCAGCTTACAGATAAAGAAACTTTATTAAATATTGATTCTTTAATTAATACGGATGGAATAAATTTAGTTTTGAAAAAAAATTACATGCAGATCATTTCTCCATCCGGCATGTTTGCAACTTTGTTTGTAAGATCCGATCCTTTAGGAATAAAAAACGGGTTGCTTAAAAAATTGCAAAAATTTTCTTCTTCAACCGGTTATGAAGTCATAATAAAAGACGGCCATTTATTAAGCCGGGACAAAAGACATGCTTTAATGATACTAAAAACCCCGGTTGCGGTTAGCGACGGTTTCGGATCGCGAAAGCTTATAGCTTATCTTCATGAAAAACTTGATGCACTTCCCCCATATATTTCTTCTGATATAATTTCTGCTCATCTTCATACTATAAGCAATGAGGATGTTATAAAAAGCGATATACAGCTTACAATGATAATTGCATCAGTTGCTTTTTTTCTGGTATTTTTGTTTTTTTTCCGTGATATAAAAGCCGGGTTGGTTTTTTTAATTCCTCTTGCTTCGGTTGCGGTTGCAGTCAGCCTATCTTCTTTATTTTTGGATAAATTATCTTATTTTATTATAGGCATGGGAGCAACTATAGCCGGTATTTCAGTTGATTACGGAATACATGTTTATACTGCCATAAGATGCAGCAGCAACAGATTTGATGCTGTTAAACAGGTAAAAAAGCCCGTAATCGCAGGAACTTTAACAACAATAGGTATTTTTGCAGCTTTTTATTTTTCGGATGTTCCCGGATACCGTCAGCTTGCAGTGTTTTCTGTAATCAGCATTATTTTTTCACTAATTTGCTCACTTTATTTTCTGCCGCCTTTTGTTGAAACAAACAATGAATTTAAGATGCATGGCCTGTTTAACAGATTAGCTGTATTTTCAAAACCCGATGATAGAAAAAGCACCGCCAAAATAAATGATAAAATATGGGTTTTTATATGGGTTTTTTTAGCACTTATAATGGTTTTTTTCTTATCCAAAATTCAGTTTGATAGCGATATCAAACAATTTGACGGAAGCAATCCTGAAATATTTAAAGCGGAAGATTCATTTAAAAAAGCATGGGTAAAAAAAGATGATCCTGCAATACTGGTTGTCTTTAATAAAAATCCTGAACAAGCAATTCTTGAAACAGAACTTATATATAAAAAGGCTGTTAATAAATTTGGAAATGACAATATTTCAAGTTTTGCTGCTATATGGCCTTCTTTAAAAACAAGAAGCGAGAATGCCGTTTTTTGGGAAAAATTCTGGACCAAAGAAAAGGTTACAAAATTAAAAGAGCTTTTTGCAAAAGAGGGCAGGGCGTATAATTTTTCTGACAATGCTTTTAATCCTTTTTTTGATAATCTTTATAATGGTACTGATGTTTTAGTAAACACTGATGAGAATGAATTTTTAAAAAGATTAAAAGAAAGGTTTATTCTAAAACATGAAAAAGGCTTTTACGTATTAACTTTTTTTCCTGATGAAGAATCATATATTTCAGAATTTGCAAAAATAAGCAAAGTACATCAGGATACATTTATTGTATCAAGAAAGCAAATTTCAACAGCTCTTTCAGATGTAATTTCACATGAGATTATATATATATCTATAATTGCAGGTATTTTACTTCCTATTTTGATGATGATATTACTAAAAGATATTAAGCTGACTTTCCTTGCGCTTGTACCGGTTTTTATGGGTCTGGCGGCAGCTCTGGGTGTTCTTCCCATAGTCGGCTTAAGTTTGAATGCTCCATGTTTGATTGCAATCATGATTCTTGTTGGGCTTTGCAGTGACTACGGAATATTCATGGTTTATAAATGTAGTCATAACTACAAGACAGGTACGGAGACGGCAGTGTTTCTGGCTGCATTGACAAGTATGATAGGAACCGGCGTTCTTCTTTTTGCAAAACACCCTGTTTTATTTTCAATCGGGACAATACTTTTTACCGGTCTTTTAACGGGATTTCTTTCCTCTGTTATTGCAGTGCCTTGTATTTACAGGCTTTGGCTTACAAAAAAAGGTGTTAAATGTTAAGATATTTTGCTATTACTGGAATTTTTCTTCTGTGCTTTGCAGGCTGTTCCGGGATTCCGTTTAAAAAAGCTTCCTGTGTATCAATGGACAATGTTGATCCTGACAGTGTAATAGAAAACTTTTCGCTGGTGCTTGCCGATAAATTTCAGATAATAAATACTATCGTTTTTGAATATAAGGGGCAGACCATTTCATTTATAGGATATTCGGATATTGATACGAAAGAAAAAGTATTTACAGTGGCTGGTATAAATCCGGTTGGAATCAAACTTTTTGAACTCGTTGGTGAAAAAGATAAAAATATATTAAAATTTGCTATCGAAGAATTTACAAAAAAAGGGAATTTCGCAGAAGCTGTGGGAGATGATATAAGGAAAATATTTTTTGATCGTCTGCCTGAAAACGGGTCAAAAGTACATAAAAATGAATGTGAAATTATTTTTAGCCAAAAAGATGCTGATTTAACTACTGAATATGTTTTTGCAGGGCAAAACAATTTTCTTGTTAAAAAAAGATACCTTGTTAAAGATGATGTCATATGGTGTGTTAATTATTATGAATATAAGAATAAATTTGGCAAAGTACATCCATCCGGAATAATCCTTAATAATTACAAATATGATTACAGGTTGATATTAAGGCTAAAAGAGGTCAGGCAATGAATATCCTGATGCAACAGATAAATGAATCCATGCATGAACTTATGGAAAGTGAAGGCGGCATAACAGCCCGATTTATTTTTCTGCCTGAATTTACAGGATTTAAAGGTCATTTTCCGGACAGGCCTATTTTGCCGGGTGTTTGTAAAATTCAGTCGGTAATTGCAATGCTTGAAAAATTTCATGGAAAAAAAATTTGCTTAACTGAGATTTTGCTGGCAAAATTTGTTGCTTCGGTAACTGTAAATCAGGAAATTATAATTGTATCCACAAAAATTAATGAAGAAGTAAAAGAATCAAAGATAAAGGCATCTGTTACAAGCGGAGATACAAAGGTAGCAGAAATACAATTGAAAGTGTCAGTAGTTTAAGATGAAAAAAAATAAAGATCGCACATTATTGCGCAGAAGAAAAAACGGTTATTTCGAACGTGTTAAAGGTGTTCCCGATCCTGTTTCTGCAAGTATAACAAGACGTGTCGGATTCAGCGAAGCCGATGTTATGGGAATTTCATGGCATGGAAGATATCCCGGGTTTTTTGAAGAAGCATCTGCCGTGCTTGGAAGAAAATGTAATCTTACTTATAAAGATTTTTATGATTCCAATTTAAGGGCTCCGATAATACAGCTTCATATAGATTATTATCTTTCGCTGATGTTAGATGAAGAATTTAGTGTTACTGCTTCTCTTATCTGGAATGAAGGTGCAAGACTTAATACCGAATTTACAATTACAAAAAAAGATGAAAGTATTGCCGCAACAGGTTATACTATACAGATGTTTACAGATGCTTTAAGCGGTGAAGTTATTATAGCATCCCCCGAACTTCTTGAAAGATGCCGCAAAAGATGGTTGGCAGGAGAGATTAAATGACAAGAGCTGTAGCGGTTGCATGCGATATGGTTACATCTTATGGATGGGGTACCGATAAATGCTGGGATGGGCTTTTCTCAGGTATATCTGCCATCCGGCCAATAGAACGTTTTGCTACATTAAATATGCAAACCGGTAATGCCGGAACGATTCCGGGTTTGAAATTAAGCAAAAAAGAATCTCTTGTGATGCAGATGATAAGACCGCTTCTTTCAAAGATTGCAGTAAAAATTCCTGAAGATACTTTTGTTATTCTTGCTACAACAAATGGTGAGATTGAATATCTGCAACGCTTTGTTTTGGGCGAAGAACAAAGCGCAAAAGAAAGTCTGCCGGATTGTTTGCTTGATAAGATCATGAGGCTTGCCGGAACCTGTGGCAAAGGAACGGTTGTTTCTTCGGCATGTGCTTCATCAAGCATTGCAGTATCAAGGGCTGCTTCACTGATACAAAACAATGATTATGATAGTGTTTTAGTTATAGGCTGTGATTGTGTTTCCGAATTTGTTACAGCCGGTTTTTCTTCTCTGATGGCTCTTGATCCTGATAAGGCAAAACCTTTTGATAAAAACAGACGGGGTTTAAGTCTTGGCGAAGCAGCTGGCTATGTGCTTCTTATGAGCGAAGAAAGGTCTGTAAAAAATAATGAGAAAGTACTGGGTGAGGTTGCAGGCTGGGGTTTGTCAAATGATGCAAACCATATAACCGGCCCTTCAAGAGACGGAAGCGGGCTTTGCCAGGCTATTTCCAATGCATTACAATCTGCCGGAATATCTGAAAATGAAATCGGGTCCGTATCGGCACACGGAACCGGCACGGTATACAATGATTCTATGGAAATGAAAGCAATTAAAAAAATCTTTGGCGAACATAAATTGCCTGTTTATTCGATTAAGGGTGGAATAGGGCATACAATTGGTGCTGCGGGTATTCTTGAAATAATAATTTCATTTAAGTCTTTGAATAAAAAAATTACACCTCCAACTGTTAATTTAAATAATATAGATAAAGAAGCCATGGGCTGGGTTTTTTCATCTTCTCAATCTTATAAAAGCAATTATACTCTTTCAATCAATTCGGGTTTTGGTGGAGTTAATTCTGCGCTTATTCTTAAAAATTAGGAATTTTCATGATCGTTGTAAAGGGCATAGGTTGGCTTAACGATAAAAAATACGGATGTATCATTGGAAAACTTAAAAATTCACATGAAGGTTTTGATTCTTTGAATTCTTGTTTTAAAAATGAATCGATTTTTTTGTATCCGGTAAAAAACTTTAAAAGATTTGATATTATATCAAAAATTACATGCTTTAGTGTAGCTCTTGCATTAAAAGACGCAGGCATATCCTATTCCCATGACCGTAAACATGCACATAAAAAAGATATCGGAATTTTGGGTACCAATGAATCAGGATGCCTTGAATCGAATATTAATTACTATAAAGATTATATTGAGAGCGGGAGAATTCTTGCCAGAGGAAATCTATTTATATATACGCTGCCGTCAACTCCTATGGCAGAGGCTGCGATTCATTTCGGATTATCCGGCCCATTGCTTCATATGTCTTTTAGCGATAAAAGAATTTCTTCGATGTTGTATTTTGCAAAAAAATGCATCACCGATAAAGAAACTCCCACGATGATAGCAGTTAAAGCAGAAGAGTCTTGTGCCATAGCATTTGTTTTGGAAAAAGAAGATAATGTATTAAATAAAAAAAACTTGAATTTTGAAAATGTTGTTACAGCATCAGAAAAAGCAGTATTTGATGAGATGGTGTCAGCTTTAACGGATTTAAATTGTTTTAGCTGAAAGGGTTCCAGGGGTCAAGGATTCAAGGCATAGATGTGATTGATATCTATCTTGAACCCTCGACCACTTGAATCCTCAAAGTTTATTAATTAGAGGGATTTTGTGAAAATAAAACTGATTTATCCGAAATGGCCAAAATTAAAAAACCAGCCGGAATTTAACCTTCCTCCTCATGGCCCGGTGGTTTTTGCTGCAGCTGTAAGAGATGATATTGAAATATCGTTTTGTGATGAAAATATTGAGCAGCTTGATTTTAATGAAGATGCAGACTTGGTTGCAATGTCTGTCATGCTCACATGCCAGATGCCGCGTGCCTGGGAAATAGCAGATGAATACAGGGCGCGGGGTAAAAAAGTGATATTTGGCGGTATAGCCACAATGCTTCATGCAGATGAAACTGCGCTGCATGCCGATTCAGTGTTTGTTGGAGAAGCCGAAGGTCGTTTTGATGAAGTTTTAAAAGATTTTGAAGATGGCAAACTTAAAAAATTGTATAATTATTATCATGATTTTCCTGAGACATCATTAATAGGAACTGCAAGAAGAAGTATATTAAATCGTGAAAGTTATAATTTTCGCGGTGTTCAAATGGTCGACCTTGTACATGCATCCCGTGGCTGCAGGTTTAACTGTTTTCCCTGCTGCACCCCGTATCTTGGAGGAAGAAAATTCAGGCCGCGTCCTATTGATGCTGTAGTCGCAGAAATTGAAAGTATAGAAAACAACCGTTTATTTATTGTTGACAACTCTCTGGCCCAGGATGATGAATGGGAAAAAGCGCTGTTTAAAGCCTTAATCCCTTTGAAAAGAAAATGGATATCACATCCTATAAAAGATGATGATGAAATACTTGATCTTGCCGTAGAAGCCGGGTGCTGGTATGTTTATCAGGCGATTGTCGATACTTCCGATCACATCAGAAAAAGAATAAAACGCTTAAAAGAAAGAGGTATTGGTGTCGAAGGCACTATTATTCTTGGAACAGATGATCATGATGAAGATTATATCAAAAGACTTGTTGATTTTCTGATGGAAATAGATCTGGATCTTGCCGAATTTACAATTCTTACCCCATTTCCTCACACACCCATAAGAGCACAGCTTGATAAAGAAAACAGGATTCTTCACAATGACTGGATTCACTATACTGCAGATGAGGTTGTTTTTAAACCTGCCAGGATGAGCGTTGATTCACTTCAAAAAATGTATGAGTATGCCTGGGAGACTTTTTATTCCAAGATGTGCAAGGAAATCCAGATGGCCAGGCTATTTATAAAAGTGATAGAAAAGGAAAAACGTGATGGGACATATAAAAAAAATCCTGTTGATAAAACGCAAAAAAGAAATTTATTAAAGAACAGAGGCGGAAAATAATGAAGATACTATTGATAAGCGCAAATGTAGCAAGTACGCCATATTATGTTTATCCATTAGGACTTGGCATGGTTGCTTCGGCATTAAAGAATGCCGGCCACAAAGTGCGTCAAATCGATTTTCTCCAAAACAACATGTCCTTAGAATTGATTGAAACCGAAATTAAATCCTTTTCTCCCGGCCTTGTAGGCATTTCAATGAGAAACATAGATAATGTAAACCTTTTAAATGAACAGCGTTATGTTGATGCAGTAGAACAGATTGTTAAAAGAGTCCACAATCTAACGGAAGTGCCTGTTGTTATGGGCGGATCGGGATTTTCAATTATGCCCGAAGCAATTTTAAGTAAAGTAGGTGCAGATTATGGGATAGTGGGAGAAGGCGAAGCCCTGATGGTTCAATTTGCAGATAATGCACAAAAGGGAAGTTATCCTGAAAAACGCTGCATCCGGTCATTAAAATTTTTGAGCGGAAAAGAAATACCATCCACCTACTACGATCCGGATATCATGCAGTTTTATCTAAAAAGCGGAAATATAGCCTCTGTTCAAACAAAACGCGGCTGTAACCATAAATGTATTTACTGTTCTTATCCTCTTTTGGAGGGTCCTGCCATTCGTATGCGTGATCCTGTATCGGTAGCAGATGATATAGAGCTTTTGATAAATGATCATAAGGCCAGTTATATCTTTTTTACTGATTCGGTATTTAATGACGATGATGATGCCTATCTGGATGTTATCCATGAAATGAAGAAGAGAAATATCAATATACCATGGACGGCTTTTTTTAAACCGGAAGGATTAAAAGATAAAGATGTTTTGCTTATGAAAGAGACTGGGCTTAAAGCAGTTGAGATAGGAGCAGACGCATCAACTGATACAACATTAAAAAGGCTTGGGAAATCATTTTTGTTTAAAGATATTGCTGAATGCAATGATCTTTTTGCAAGTCATAAAGTGGCAACAGCACATTTTTACATGTTTGGCTGTCCGGGAGAAACCAAGGATACGGTGATTGAGGGTCTTGAGAATATAAAAAGTCTTAAGAAAACGGCATCATTTATTTTTATGGGAATACGGATACTTCCGAATACTATACTGCATAAAATTGCGATTGAAGAAGGGATTGTTTCAAAAGATGATTCTCTTCTTGAATCGGTATATTATATTGCTCCCGGAATTGAAAGGCAATGGCTTGAAAAGACCCTTACAGATGGCTTTTCCGGCATCAGGACTTGTGTTTTTCCTCCGGATGCCATGGACGGAAGCTTGCAGTTTTTGCACAAACTTGGTTATTCCGGATCATTGTGGGATATGCTTGTTCCATCCGAGAAAAAACCAAGAAAGCATAGACTTCATGCAGGAAAGTGATTTTAGATCAGACCGGATCTGGTGCGTAATTCCGGTTTATAACAATTGCCTTACGGTTAAAAATATTGCCGATCAATGCAGTTTATACTTAAAAAATATTCTTGTTGTTGATGATGGAAGTACTGATGCAGATATTGTCAAAATGTTTGCAGAAACAAAAATTAAAGTAATAAGACATGATAAAAACAGGGGGAAAGGAGAGGCCATAATTACTGCTATGAAATATATAGCAGAACAAGACGGTCTTTTTATGGTAACAATAGATGCTGATGGCCAGCATTATCCTGAAGATTTAAAAAAAATTATACCACTTTTACAAGATGATGAAACCAGAATTATTGTGGGTTGCAGAGATTTTGATATTAAGAACGTACCGGGATCAAGCCGTTTTGGAAGAAAATTTGCATCGTTCTGGTTGCGAGTGGAAACAGGCATCACGATTAATGACTGCCAGAGCGGTTTCAGGGCATATCCGGTAAAGTATGTATCTAAAATTAAATGTTATGGCTCACATTATGATTTCGAAGCTGAAGTTCTTGCAAGAGCTGTATGGGCAGGTCTTAAATTAAAGACAGTAGATATAGGCGTTTGGTATCCTGAGCCAAAAGAAAGAGTATCGGCCTTTAAACCGTTTTTGGATAATGTGCGTATATCACTTATGCATACAAGACTTGTCGGTAAACGTATTATGCAACTTGTCTTATTTAAAAAAAAGATGGTATCACCTTTATAAGACAGTATGAAAATGGATCGGCAAAAAATAAATAACATTGATAAGCCAGCAACCAGAAAAAGAGGAAACAGATTAGGTTTTTGGTTTTTTGAGATGTTTATCCGTATTTCCGGACTTTATGGAGCATACGGCTTTTTGTATATTGTATCTCTTTATTATATTATTTTTGACAAAGAGGCTGTATATTCCGCAAAGCCATATATAGAAAAGAGATTTCCGCAAAGCGGGTATTTTAAAAAATATCTTCATATTTACAGACTTTTTATAAGTCAGGGCAGGCAGCTTATTGATCGTTTTTCCGTTATTTGCTCTAAGAAGGATGTTTTTGATTTAAAACTTAATGGTTATGAAAAACTTAAAAATATTATACAAGAGTCTGAAAAAGGTTTAATTTTACTTACGTCTCATTTCGGAAATTGGCAGATAGCGCTAACAGCTCTTAACAAACTTGATAAAAAAGTATTTCTTCTTATGCGGGAAGAAGACAATCAGGCAGTAAGGGATTTCCTTAATGTAGGAAATGAAAAAGGAGATATAAACATAATATCACCCGAACAGGAGTTTGGCGGAGTGATTGAAATTGTGAATGCTCTTTCAAAAGGGCATATTGTTTCAATAATGGGAGACAGGAGGTACGGCTCCAAAGCATCTAAAGTAAACTTTTTAGGCGATTATGCATATTTCCCATACAGTGCTTTTGCTATAGCGGCATCGGCGAAATGTCCGGTTGTGGTACTGCTTGCTGCAAAAAACTCAGCTCATGAATATGTTGTTGATGTGACAAATGTTCTTTATCCGCAATGCAGCAGGAGAAAAAAGGATATTGAGCTTGTGCCCTGGCTGCAGCAATATGCCGATATACTGGAGGAATTTGCAAACAGATATCCGTATCAGTGTTTTCTTTTCCATGATATATGGAAAGATGAATAATGGCACTTTCGTATATTAATTCGTATATTAATTAGGGTTTTTAAGTATTGGTGTTTTTGTTGCATATTCAGTTAGAAGATGCATGCAAGTGCTTTGAAAGGTAATGAAGGAGAATGGTTGATGGAAGAAGTTAATAAAATGAATCTGGATGATATCAGAAAGCTGCTCAAAGAGCTGTTGATTGAAAGCCTTTCGTTAGAAGATATTGAGCCGGATGATATTGGTGATGATGAAATCCTTTTTGGAGAAGGGCTTGGTCTCGATTCTTTGGATGCTGTCGAGATAGTAGTACTGCTTCAGAGAAACTTCGGTCTTGAAGTAAAAGATATGAACCAGGGGAAAGAGATATTTTATTCTATAAATACTCTTGCCAAATATGTATATGAAAACACCAGAACCTGATAATCATTTAGATAAAAATATATATTATCATTTATGAAAGTAGTAATATCCGGGATAGGAACAATTTCAGCTGCAGGTTTTAATTTGGAAGAAAACCTCAATTCTATGAAAAACGGCAAAAGAAACGCGGGATTGGTTTCTCTTTTTCAAAATGTCTTGGCCTATCCTGTTCTTGAAGTAAAAAACCTTCCTGAAAAAATGGAAATGGAGGGAATACGCACTTTCTATCTTGCTCTTACTGCTGCTAAAGAGGCTTTTATTGATGCAAATCTTTCAATGCCGCTTTCAGGATTTAATGTTGGTGTTTGCCTGGGTACCACAGTTGCAAGCCAGCTTAATGATATTGATTTTTACAGTACTTTCCGTAAATTTGGTAATGCCGACTTAAAGGCGGTTGAACGCTTTTTACGCGGTAATCTTTCTGAAGCACTTGCACATTTGATAAAAGCAACCGGACCGTCAGTTACGGTTGCAAACGCATGCTCATCAGGTACTGATGCAATAGGTATAGCTCTTTTATGGCTAAGGTCCGGTATTTGTGATATGGTTATCGCCGGAGGAGCAGATGAGCTTAATCGCGTTCCTTATTGCGGATTCGGATCTTTAGGGATATTAAGTAAGTCTTTGTGTGCTCCTTTTGATAAAGACAGGACAGGCCTTAATTTGGGAGAAGGGGCAGGGATAGTTATTCTTGAAAGAGAAGATGTTTATATAAAAAGAGGAGGAACCCCGCTTTTATATCTTTCGGGATATGGATCTGCTGCCGATTCATATCATCTTACCGCACCGCGGCCTGATGGTAAAGGACTTGAATCTGCAATAAAAAAGGCCTTGTCAGATTCCGGCATATCTGCAAAAGATGTTTGTTTTGTCAATGCACATGGTACAGGCACTATAGATAATGATAAAGTGGAGAGTGCTGTATTATCGAGAATATTCGGGGAAAATATAAAATATTTTTCAACAAAGGGATATACCGGGCATACGCTTGGTGGTGCAGGAGGTATTGAAGCTGCTTATACTGCGGCAGCGCTTAAACAGCAATGGATACCTGCAAGCGCTGGCTTTATATCCAAAGGTGATCAAATACCTATTAGCCCTGTTACTGTTAATACAAATATAAGCGGTTCTTATGCAGTATCGACGTCTCTTGCTTTTGGGGGAAATAATGCTGCGATTGTTGTTGAAAAAGTTTAGATAGAATTGGTTTTAATATGTATATTTCCGGAATTGGAATAGTTTTTACACGCGGTCGCGGTATCGATTGCTTTGAAAACGCCTTAAAACAAGGTTGGGCAGACCCTTTTTGGACAGATTCGTTTCCGGCATATCGTGTATCGAAAGATATTTTATCTGACAAAACTGTATCCAAAAAGCTTAGAAGGGCGGATAAATTCAGCAAAATGGCTGTTCTGTCAGCTGTTGATGCATATAAAGACAGTGGTTTAATATTAAAAAATGATGAAAAGCTTGGAGTAGTACTTGCAACAGCTTTTGGGCCTCATACAACAACATTCAGCTTTATTGATGATATACTTGATTATGGAGATGCAAATGTATCGCCAACGAAATTTTCAAACTCCGTTCATAATGCTGCGGTTTCATATATTTCAACTGTTCTTGAAAGCCGGGGCCCGACAGTAACACTTACGGATTTTTCGTATCCGTTTCAAAATGCTTTGCTTCTTGCCGATTCATGGCTTAAAGAAGATAGATGCGAACATGTTTTATGCGGATGTGTTGATGAATTAAGCGCAGTTATGGAATATGCCTGCAAGATAAAACTGAAAACAGCAGCAGATGGAAAAATAAAGCCATTCATGTTTTCAGATTCTCCTGTTTCTGTTTTGGGCGAAGGCTCAGTTTTTTTTATGTTATCTAAAGAAAAATGTGAGAATAATTATGGCAATGTTTCTCAAATTTCTTTTTCAAAGGCATTAAAGAATAATCCTGATATTACAATTATTGATGCTGACGGCATGGCCGGGGATGAATCAGGCTATGAAGAAATATCAAATAATGGTTTGCCGATCTCCGGATATTCACCTGTTTTCGGGAGTATGATAGTAGGAAGTGCCTTTAATTTTGCGGCTGCTTGTCTGATGCTAAGAAATCAGCTTATCTACAAGTGCCCTGTTTTGGATAATAATACAAATATGAATTTATGCTCTACGATACAAGATGAAAAAATATGCGAAATAAATTGTATCAAAATATGCCGGTCAAAGAAATATTCGATAATCAATATAATAAAATAAAGGAGATGCCATGAATGTAAAAAGAAAATATATAGCAGGCCTTATTCTTGGGATTATTTTAATTTTTACTTACTCCTCATTGTTTGCAGCAGGCTTTACAGGAAAAACTTATTATACAAAAGTAAATATCTGGTATGAAAAACCCAACAGGATCTTATCGACAAATTATCACAGGGGTAATATTTTACCTATAGGAACAAAAGCTAAAATCCACAGCATAAAAGACCGCAAAATTCAATTTACCCCTGAAGGAAGCGGGCAGCTTTTTACAATTATAAACCAAAAAAATACAAGTACTATAAGTACTGATAAACTGTTTAACAGGTATTTTTCTTTAAAACAGATTAACCTCAGTGCCGGTGATTATAATAAGGCATCTGTAGCCGATATCGAAAATATTAAAAAGGGTATTATTACTATGGGTATGAGCAAGAAGGCGGTTATAATGGCCTATGGATATCCTCCTACCCATAAAACACCTCAATTATCAAGTAATGCCTGGCGCTATTGGTATGCGCGCATGCATAAAGTTAATGTGTTTTTCAAAAATGATAAAGTGTTTAAAATAGAGACTATAGGGCCTATTCCACACCCTGGATTTATCAAATCTGATGTTAAAAAAACCGGTGGCGTAAGAGAAGATGAACTAAAAGCAAAAAAGCAGAAGAAAAATGATAAAGATGCTGATGCTGAGGATTATGAAGATATAGATGTTGAATAAAAAAAATCTGGAAGAATTATTGATATGGACAAAGAAAAATATAAAGTTATCGAAGAAGCGCTAAAACTTGAGATCGCAGCAATTTTATCGCAGGATATTGGCGCAATTGATCCTGAAATCCCTTTACACGAGATGGGTCTTGATTCTCTCGGTTTTGTTGAGCTTCTTGTTATTATGGAAAATAAATTCAATATCAAGCTGATGGAATCCGGATTAACCAAAAACGATTTTAAGACTATCAAGGCTCTTTCTTTGAAAATAAAAGAATTAATTTAACTTAAATGTTATCTTTGCCATATTCCAAAACCAAGCGCTATTTAACCGGAATCGACTGGATTATTCATGTATTAAATTACATGACATTGAAAGAAACCGGCGCAGGCTTCATGTCTCAGATAGTTATAGAGGTAGTTGGCAAAGTAAATGCTGATGAGCTTTTTAAAAGTCTAAATGCTTTTATAAAAAAATATCCTGTATTATATGGTTATGCTTCAAGGGATATTAACCTTGCTCCTTACTGGAAAATCCCGGCTTTAAAAAAGACAGAAGTACTGTTTGATTCCATTACGGCCGGATATGATGATGGTTTTGAAAATATCATAGAGTTTCTTGAAAAAAAGATAAATACTGCGTTTCAAGACAAAAGGCATCATTTAGCATTTTCTTTGATCAATTCTGAAAACAAAAGCTATATTGCGATGAGATTTGATCATCTGATTTTTGATGCAGCAAATGCCGAAGCATTTATCCATTTGTTTCAAAAACAATGGATAGATGCGAAATATCCGGATAGCAATATTATCCCGGAGCCGCCCCATCTTAATTTGTGGAAACAAAAGTTTTTGGCAGGTCAGCGTGTGAATCGGGCATTTCTTAAAATAGCAGACAAAATTCCTCCGCGTGTGTTTCCTCTGCCTGCCTCAAAAAGCGGCTTTAAATTTAAAATATTATCCTTTGATAAACAAACTGCTGATGAAATTGCTGAAAAAGCATTTAATGAAGCCGGATATCTTATGCTGATGCCTTATGCCCTGGCGGTGTCGGTTTATTGTTTTAATAAGATATTTATTAATCGCTCAATTACATCCGGTGACTATGTAATTCCTGTTTCAGTTAATACAAAAAAACAGGCAAAAGAACAAAAAAGTGAATTTTTTAATAATGTTTCTTTTTTTATTTTCAAGATTAAAGCCGATCTTGCCGAAAATTTCCCCGGTTTGCTTAACTCAATTAAAGAGCAAATGTATAATCAGGTTAAAGAAGATCTTCCCGGTGATTTATGCAAGGCAAGTTTGTTGATGAGAATAGCGCCGCTTTTTCTTCTTGGCAGGCTTATGAAAATATATCTGAAAGGAGAGGTTGCGTCTTTTAGCTTTTCTTATCTTGGAGAAGCTACATATACATCTAATGATTTTATGGCGAACAAAGTGCTTAACCTTTTTCATATGCCAAGAGTTCCGATTCCACCCGGTATCGGCATATTTTTTCAACGGTCAAATGAAAGGCTGAATATAATACTTTCTTACATAGACGGCATATTGAAAAACGATGAAGCAGAAGAGATAATGAATTTAATAAGACCCATGCTTGGTGTAAAATAAGCAATGGCAATTTCCTGTGATATTCTTGTTGTTGGGGCAGGTGTGGCCGGCGTTTCTGCTGCTATCAAGGCTGCCCGTGAAGGGGCAAATACACTTCTTATCGAAAAAGATACCTTCCCCGGTGGAATTCCTGTTAATGTTATGCACAAATATATTTGCGGACTGTATTCTTCGGATTTACATGCTCCGGCGGCTACATTAAACGGAGGAATTGCAGAAGAAATATGTATTGAACTTGAAAAGCTTACCCCTGGAACAAAAGCAATCAGGATTGGAAAAGTTTATGTTTTTCCTTTTGTTACAAAAAATCTTGTAAAAGTTTTTAAGCATTTAACTGAAAAACAAACAGGCCTGAAAGTATTTTATGAAACGAAAATTAATTCGGCAATAACTGATCAAAGCAACATAAAGTGTGTAATAGCAAAACAACTTAACGAAGAGATAAAGATTTTTCCGCAAGTTGTTATTGACTGTAGTGGTGATGGAGAAGTAATCCGTTTAAGTGGTGCAAATTATGAAATATCAACTTCTGATGAGCGCCAGCTTGCGGGATTTTGCTTTAAGATTAAAGGCATAAAAAATCAATCCGAAGAAATTTCAATAAAAGTACCTTATTATATATTTCGTGCAGTAACTGAAAATGAGTTGCCGCCTTATTTAAAGTACACAAAATATTATTCCGGAAAAAATGATGATGAAGGTTTTTGTCTTATAAATATTCCTCTTAAAAGTGGTTTTGAAGAAACACAGGATATCCAAAATATTGCTGTTAAAGTTCATAATATTATTTCCGATTCAATTGTTTCATTTAAAGACTCTTATATAGCCGAAATGTCTTCTGCAATTGTTGAGCGTGAAGGATTGCGGATGAACGGGCAATATATGCTTACGAAAGAAGATGTGCTTTCTGCAAGAAAATTTCCTGACGGTATATTGAAAAATGCCTGGCCTATAGAATTATGGGATCAGGATAAAGGGCCGACTTATCAGTATATTAAAACCGGCGATTATTATGAAATTCCTTTAAGGTGCTTAAAATCCATAAATATAAAAAATCTGTATGGAGCAGGGCGCTGTATTTCCGTATCACATGAGGCTCTTGGATCAACAAGGGTTATGGGAACATGCATATCAATTGGTGAACAAGCCGGGCTTGCGGCATTTCATGACTTGTCAGGGAAAAATTCATGAAAATACTGCTTGTAAAACCTTATACAGAGCTTTTGGTTGCAAAGCGTCTTCAGGAAGGTTTTTTACATCTTGAACCTCTTGAGCTTGAAATAGTTGCAGGCGGGGTTCCGGCAGAAGATGAAGTATTTATTCTGGATCTAAGCATTGAGCGCAATCCGCTTGAAGTTTTTTGGAGCAAGCTGGTTTCTATCTCACCGGATATGGTTGGTATTACAGGATACAGTACAAATTTAGATGTTGTAAAAAGCCTTGTAAAAACAGTTAGAAGCCATGATCCATACACTATAACTTTTGTAGGAGGAGTTCATGCTACACTTCTTCCCGATGATTATGCTGTAAAAGAGATAGATATTATAGTAAGAGGAGAAGGTGGAACGGTTCTAAAAGAAATGCTTGCCCGTTTTAAAAAAGGTGAAACTTTGCATTATGAAAATTATGCTTTATCTCCTAAAGATCCTGAATTTAAGATAAAAGCCAAACTTTCGCCTCCGGTTTATCCATCTGTTGAACATATACCCCGTCCCAGAAGAGATCTTGTTCAAAGATCAAAGTACTTTTGTGTATGGACATCAAGCAAATCGAAAAAACTTGATACAATGTTTCCAAGAGTTGCGAGTATCAGAACATCTGTTGGCTGTGCTTTTGCCTGCTCTTTCTGTGTTATTCCCTTTCTTATGCATGGAAAATACTTACAGCGAAGTCCGGAAGATGTTGCAGATGAGATAGCAGGCATTGCTGAAGAGCATATTTATTTTGTTGATGATGAAATGTTTTTAAATCCTGAAAGGGTTACTAAAATTGCCGAGCTTCTTATAGAGCGTGGAATTAAAAAGAAATATATAAGCTGGGCAAGAAGTGATACTATAGTTAAATATCCTGATGTTTTTGAGATTTGGAAAAAAGCCGGCCTGGAATTAGTATATGTTGGGCTTGAATCTATGGATAAAAAACGTTTGGACGAGTATTCAAAACGAACAGATGTTGATACAAACAGGAAGGCAATCAAACTTTTAAGACAATTGGGAATAACGCTTCATGCGGCATTTATAGTTCATCCTGATTTTACTTCTGATGATTTTAAACGGCTTGAAAAAGAAGTTAAAAAACTATGCCCGGCTGAAGTTACTTTTACTGTTCTATCACCTTCTCCCGGCACTAAATCCTGGTATGACAATAAAAATAAGTTTATTTGTGACCCTTTCCGTTTCTACGATTGCATGCATTCCGTTCTTCCAACACGACTTCCATTGAAACGCTTTTACCAACACTTCGGGAGATTAAACAGCCTTGCATTACAGGCAAATCCAATCAGAGTTAATAAAATAAAAATTCCAAAAAAGGATCTATACAGAGCCATCACAGGGGGCACAAAGTATATTTTCTCCTTATATAACATTTATAAAGATTATTTGACGGATAAAAGATGGTAAATATCTTTGAAACAATAAAAAAAGAAACATCCGGACACCAAAGCAAAATTGCCGTGATAGAAGGTGATCGTAATATATCTTATATGGATCTTATTGATAGTGCGGACAAGCTGGCTTTAAACTTAAAAGATTACGGTATAAAACCTTTGCATAGAGTTGCAATGCTTTGCAATGACTGCATTGATTATATTATTATAAGTCTTGCAATACTTTCTGTAAGAGCGGTTGTTGTTCCGATATCACCTTCTCTTTCATGGGATGAAGCAGATGCTGTTTTAAAAAAGATCGATGTTAATCATCTGATTTTTGACAAATCTGCATATTCCACAAAAGATGCCAGTTTTTTATATTCCGGATATAATAATACCCGGCAGATTTTTATACACAGCAGAAATGCTAAAGAGCATGTTGATAAAGATTACTATACTGTAAATCCTGCCTTTATTAGATTTTCTTCCGGTACAACAGGTGAAAGCAAAGGAGTTGTGCTTTCCCACGAAGCTATAATTGAAAGAACGGATGCGGCAGACAAAGCTCTTTGCATGAATTATAAAGATGTTGTTATATGGGTTCTTTCCATGAGCTACCACTTTGTAGTAACAATTCTTCTTTTTTTAAGACGAGCTTCAACCATTGTTTTAAGCGGAAGTTCTTTTCCTGAATCCTTTATTGAAAGCATAAAAAATACTAAACCAACTTTTATTTATGCATCCCCTTTCCATTATCATCTGCTTTCAAATTCTGATGATTTGGCAGCTGATCAGTTATCAGACATTCGCATTGCCGTATCGACTGCTATGAAATTACCGCAGGAAACAGCGTCGGAATTTTATAACAAGTTTGGATTTGAACTTTGTGAAGCTTACGGTATTATTGAAGTCGGGCTTCCCTTTGTTAATTTTGAAGGTCTATCAGAAAAAAGAGGTTCTGCCGGAAAGGTTTTGCCGGATTATGAAATAAAAATCGAAAATCCGGACGAACATGGTGTGGGTGAGCTTTTTATAAAAGGCAAAGGAATGTTTGATGCCTATTTTTTTCCGTGGAAAAACAAAAAAAGTGTTTTATTAAACGGGTGGTTTAAAACGGGAGATCTTGGAAGTATTGATAATGATGGTTTTCTGACTATATCGGGAAGAGATAAAAACGTTATAAATTTTACCGGCATGAAAATATTTCCCGAAGAGGTGGAATCGGTTTTAAACCGCCATCCTGCTGTCAGGGAATCTCTTGTCTATGGGGTTCCAAATCCACGATTCGGTGAGCTTCCCTTTGCTAAGATTATACTTAAAGATGATATGAATTCTGATTTTGATACAAATGAGATACGCAGATTCTGTTATAATCATCTTCCTTCATATAAGGTCCCCAAAAATATCATTCCTGTGCAAACCCTTGAAAAGACTGCAAGCGGAAAGTTGAAAAGATGAGAAACGGTTGATTTATGTAATAGCCTTCTGTAATCTTTTAAAAAGCGATTCTATCATCATTTCAGCTTCCCTGATTTCTTTATCCGATTTAAAAGATGAACCGAGTTCCCTGAAAATCATATCAAAACTGGAAATAGGAGAGCGGGTGCTGATTCTGGAATAATCAACTTTCTTTTTTGCATAAAGCTTGTCTTTAAAAAAATAATTGGCAGGTGTGTCAGATGCCGGCCTGAATGGCCAGGATAGTTTAAGATTTATAAATTCTCTTATTGCATCGACAAAGCACTGATTATTTCTGATATCTTCTTCAATAATTTTTCTTTTGATGAGTTTTTCTGCCTCGGATAAAAAAGCGTTTATAAGTATGCTTTCGGTTATGATAAGTCCATAAGAGTACCAGTCCATAGAAGCACAGCGGATTATTTGTTTGAAATTATCGGGAACTATAGTGTATGTCGGGCAAAAGTAAATATTACAAGTCATACTGCCATAGTAGCTAAGCCCCCGGTAATCAATTCCATTGTTTCCTTCTGCCGCAGGGTGCAGAAGACATCCAACACGTGTTTTGTTTTTTCCGATAAATCCGATATACGGGCAATGATAAAATTCAGGAAACGGTCTTTGTTTCTTTTCCGCTGCCAGTATATTTTCACCAAATTCAATAATAGCATCAATTTCGCGTGCAATTTTTAAGAATGCTTCAGTTCTGTCCGAAAGCATTTTGCTGAGTTTTTCAAAAGACAGATCGGCAATATTATATAATCCGCAACATGCACCGCAGGAAATATTCTCATTTACCTGGCAAAGATAAACACCGCCAGGCGCAGTTTTGTCCATAGAATTAATTGTAACCATCCGGTTCCTTTTAATGTATATTTAACAAAATATAATTGTTATTATCTTAATTATTAGTTCAAATACAAGGTTTCTGTTATTTTATTTTGCTGAATAAACAATACACAGATGCAGACTTTTATAAGGGGGAATTTGGAGTGGTAGGTTTTCTTTATAAAGAGAGAATTCGCATGGATTTACTTTTGTTAAATCGGGTTGATCATATTAATCTCAAATCCGGTTAATCTGAATTTTGGAGCTATTCATATATTGACATGCTTATATCAAAGTGATAAATGAATAAATCTTGTCGGGGCGTGGCGCAGACTGGTAGCGCACTTGAATGGGGTTCAAGGGGTCGGAGGTTCAAATCCTCTCGCCCCGACCAGAATGAAACAAAAAGGGTTGAGGGCTTTTCGCAATCCTTTTTTTTGCTATAGTGTGCAACCCATTTCGCAAAACTGAACATTGTTAAAGAATTCAAAATTACTACATTAAAGCCTGACTTCCATCTATACTGGAAATGATGTCAGGTAACAGTATTTTTAGAATCCCAACCGGCAGAGAGCTCGAAAATGCAAAATTTGCAGCTTCATTTCCCGAGACATAGACACTTATAGTTCCAAAATGACGGTCACCTATCAAAAAAACAAATATAGCGGTCCTGTTTAAGACTTTTGAAGATATCAGATTGCCCCCCGGACCAAAGGTTTTGTACCTATGATCACCGGTTCCTGTTTTTCCGCCGATTATCAAGGTATTCCCTTCGGATGAAACGGCTGCATTTTTCAAACGTGAAGCTGTTCCCTGCTCAACTACATCTTGCAGCGCCTTTTTTACGATCAGAGCAGTTTCAGGTGCTATGATCTGCTTTCCATTCACCGGCGAAAGAGTCATGAGGGTTTCGTAAGGAGTGTCTTTTCCGAAACAAAAAGAACTGATTCGTTTCCTTGGGTAATAAATACCGTCATTCAAAATAATACCTATAAGCTCTGCCAGAGCAGCTGGACGGTCTCCCGAACTTCCTATGGAACTGGCGTAAGATGGGATTAGGTAGTCAAAGGGATAACCCAGACGTTTCCATTCGCGATGGATATCCTGGAATGCTTCCAGTTCAACTATAGTCCGAATCCTTTTATATTGTTTATGAGGATTTTTCGTTTTGTACAGCCAGCTATATACCTCATGGCGTTTATCTGTGCTCTGTTGAATTACTTCTTCTTTTGTTGCTTTGGGATTATTCTGAAGAAAACTCACCAGCCAGAGTTCCAGCGGATGGACATGTGTAATATAGCCGATATCCGCCAGGGAGAAATTACCCGGTTTATATCTGGTATAAAGTGTGTTGATATACTTACTCGTAAGATGGGAACCCGGAAGATGATTGCTGATAAAGGTTTCAAATTCATCTACCGAAGCTTCAGGTTTTAATAATCTAAAGGCTGCAGCCAGGCGATGGGGTATTGGGTAAATCTTCATATACAACAGTTCATTCAATTCATCAGGAGTTTTTCCCTGGTATTTGTTATAGAAGCGCCTTATAAACTGAATGCTTTCTTTGTTGACAAACTGGGATAGTAAACGACTTCTATCCGTATCACTTATTTTTTCAATGGATCGTGGTGTGATGCCGTATCGTTGGTAAACATGGTAATAAACGATATCTCTCATCATTCTGATAAATACGAGATTGACGGAGCGCTGGAATGCTTCACGCACCGATATCACCTTGAAGTTATCTTCCTTATTGAAATTGGCAAATGTATGCAAGCCGCCACCTGTAAAGAACCGTTCTCCTACACCTGCTGAATATGTCCTGTTCATGGCTGCATATAAAAGGGCATACAGAGATTTATCACTGGCCGTTGATAGAAAATCCATTGTCCACCGTGTCAAAGGATCAAGGCCCGGATCAGAGGATAACAGTTTAAGGTCGGCGTAAGGTAAATTTTGATACTGTTCGTGGAGCTTGTCTATAATATCCAAATAATGAACCAGAACGCGCAATTTGGCTGAGGAACCCATATCCAGCTTCATCTGTTCGTCCATGTTAAAGGAACCGTCAAAATTATTGGTTTGCACTCTAAGCATATTTCCTACCGGTGTTCGTTCATACAAACTTAAACTGTAGATTATTTTCGATGGGTCGCCTTTTTCAAGAAGATGGGGGCCTTTGAGCCCGGCTTTTATAATGTTTGACGGATCTTTTAGGCTATAAAGCACCTCGGTTATTTTATGTTGAAGATCTGCGTCTATTCCTGTTTTGACATCCAGGTCGAGACGATCTATGTCATATAGCCTTTCCATACCTAAAGTTGTCATCAGTTTTGACCGGATGAAATTGGTGGCTTTTTTTTGGGGGATTTCCATGGAATACAGTAGAGCCCCCTTTTTTTGAAAATTCAGTTTTGTTGAGATTGCCGCGTCTCGAATTTTGGGGGAAAGCACTCCTTCTTTTTCCAAAAGCCTGCAGTAAGTGTTTGCCAGTTCTTCAAGATCATTCCTGTGGGTGATCAGATAGGCCGAAGGACGTCGCTGGGATAGAAAAAGACTTAATACTGCTTTAAGAGCGCTTCCGATCTCAGCCGCCTTATCGGGAGGAATATCTTTTTTGCGGGCATCAAACAGCAGGTGGTTGACGGTTTTATAATCCAGCCCATACCATGCCCACAGGCCGTCTCCCAGTCCAAGCACTTCGCCGAAGCCGGGAGCCGCAGAAAGGGGTATGGAGTTAACATAATCAAGCAAAATTCGTTTGCGGGTTTGGGAGGTCTTTTCTCCGAAATAATAGGTCCGTAATGTTGAAGAAGAGATTTGTCTGATTTTATCTCTTGCTGAGTTTGTGATTCCCCTTGGTGAATGCCTGAATTTTTCTATCTGAGTGGAAAGAGTGCTGCCACCTGCCACATTGCGATTATTATCAAATATAGATAGGACAGCTTCGGATATGGACTTGAAAAGGCGTTCCCATTCGATGGAAGGATTTTGATATTGAGACTCCGTATCCAAAAGGTGGCGATTTTCTATAAACAGAAGCATGTCGGCCACTACAGGAGGGATTGATTTGAAATCAGGGTAAATACGCTCCGGGAATTTTTGAAATGATAATTGTTTGTCATGCCGGTCCAGAAGACAGATGCCGTTCTGGACTTTTTCCCTGTAGATAGCAAACAGCCCCATATCAACGCATCTCAATAAAGTAGGAGACCATTTAGCCTGTTTGGCGACGGTATATCCTTCTCCACTCATTTTAACTATCCATTCGGGAATTCTGGAATATCCCAGACGAATATCGTATGGTCCGAATTTTGGGAAACGAATATCCTTACTTTCTCCGTTTTCCAGTTCATAGGTACATTTTTTTGCAATATGCGAGAAAAGCAGCGACTGCATCCGCGAAGTTTTAATGTCCCTTACAAAAAGTTCGATACCCAGGCTGATCAAAAAGAATAACAATATATATATTAATATTCTTGAGGGGGTAAATTTTATTTTGGATAATAAATGCTGAATCATATTATTCCTATGAAGTAATCTTTTCCGCCATATTCAGCAAACGTTCATGATCGAAAAGGCCTTTGATGAGGTTTTTCGGTATTCCGTCAAGACCGACCTGTGCACCTACCAAAGCCCCGGTTAGGGCGGCACGTGCCATGTTATTCCCCCCGCCGTTTAGTGCTGACATAACGGCTTTATAAAAATCATTTTCAAAACGTGAGGCCAAATAATATGCAGCAGGCAGCATAAATCCCAAGGTGCAGGCCAGGCCGAAAAGACGGCAGACCGCCAGAGCAGGCTCAATTTTAATAGCCGGATCATTTGCCGCTTTATATGACCAGGAAGGCTGAAGCAGAGCATCATTGAATGATACTGCTCTTTTTCTATTATGGTGATCCGGCACTTCAATTACCGTGTGAATATTTTCCTTGGAGGCTTTTTTGAAAATAATTTTTGAAACATCTCCCAGATTGTTACCTTCAATAAGGCAGCTTATAATTAAACCGAAAGCAGCCGATTGACCTGCAATGAAAGGGTCGCGGTGAGTCAGCAAAACATTTGATCGTAAGGTATTCATAAGGCTTTTAATATCTCTGTAATAGTGGGCAGCCAAAACAGGTGTCCTGATTGCGGCTTCGGCTGTGTCTCCAAAGCTACCGGCTTCTGACCAATCCAGCTCATTTTTTTGCCTGGAAACCCACACATTACGCATGACTTTATCTGTGTATCTACCGCTTGAAGGAGTGCCGTCCAGTGTTTTAAGAAGATCATCGAGTCTGTTTGTAAAATCCGATTCCACATATTCACCGCAGTCTGATACTGACTCAAGCAGCATTGTTACCACCTGGCCGGTTTGAGAGTTTTCACCTGCTTTAAGGCCTGCATGGTATCTGTTTGCTTTCGGTTCAGTATAATTGTCGATCCATTCCCCGTAATCTTTCTTTAACTGGTCAAGATCGTAATACCAGTGAGGGCCGACTCCAAGCGCATCACCGATCAGAGTGCCCATTACTGCGCCCATTGCCCGATTTTGATTATCATCCATATCTTTCATCCTTATGTATGCAGGTTTTTGTTTTTTCTATATTATACACACTGCCTTTATGAACAATTTACTGCTAATATATTACGGATACAAGAGAATATTCTAAGTATTTTTTATGGATTAAAGTTTTGTTTTTATTGATAGCTTTCCGGAAGATATGCGTCTGACATTTTCGTGAAAACAATAAATTGACAACATAAATCGTGTTAATGGATTAAAAAATCAAAATTAAAAAATGGGCTAAAGATGAGGCTGTTAGTATTTTGGATAAATATTTCTACGGCACATAGACTTTGCAAATAGAATACGGACTTTTATTTCAGACTCAACAATTAATGATGAGCTTCCTAAAAGAGGTAGGGAAAATTGACCCCCCTTCAATAAAAACTCTGATAATGAGATTGAAGGATATAATTATTTCCTTACCAGTTTACTTTCCCCAGATCCCGGCTTTAACCATGCGTTGAATGAGTGCCTTACGCCGTATATTCAGCCATAAATGTTCCCAACTCTTGTTGGAAAAGCTCTCTGCTTGAATAAAGAGAATGAGCCTCAGAAAGGTCAACAAGAGCGCGGCATGCATCGTCATAGGACAAGCCTGATCCCCTCTCAACATTCTGCCGGACAGTTTTCCATGCTTTGGGGAAATTTCCGGACAGGATTTTTAGATGCGCTTCTCTTTCTTTGCGGCGCTTCATCTCACGCTGTTTCTGTTCGAGTTCTTCCTGCTCAATGCGTATCTTTTTAGCTGATTCGGCATTAATATCATTTTGTGAAGTCTCTCCGGCCTGAATTGCCGGGCTGCCGATGCCCGCACCAGCCAAAAGATCCTCATCTACCTCCAGGAACTCAGCAAGCGCTTTTTGAGCTGTGGTCAATTCTCCCAGACCTTTTATGGACATGGGCTCTAAATCATCATCTTCTGCCATTTCTTCCGTTACGGCTGACAGCCAGCCGATATAAAGACTGCGGCAATCCCCACGTAGAAGCTCATCGCGTATCGGAGCAAGGCGCACCATCCATTCCCTGCCGTCATCCATCCCAAAACGGTCGTAGTTTTCGGATTCCTCCAGACCCCATGTAATGATCAAATGGTTTTTGGTAGCCGTAAAATCCGGGATATATGTCTCCGACATTTGTTTCTTCCGATGTCAACGGCCGGTCTATTGCTAAAAACTCGTAGTATTGATATTCACTCATTGTTCTAATGTCGCGTAGTTGTTGCATGAAATGCAACAGATATCGATGTGTCTATTTCGATTATTTATTCCAGAGCCTTACCATGAAAAGCTCTTCGTCTTCGATTAAATCCGGTAATGTTCCATTATGTTTTTGCATCTCTTTGACGATTTTCCTGGGCACTCCCATGCCCATATGTTCAAGGTAACCGTAGTCCCTCATAACATCTTTAAGCAATTGATTACGGGCTGCACGACAACCTGTTATCATGCGCTGTGGCGTGATCCCGTTGGGAAGACGACCTGGGGAAATCACCTCCAAGCGATCCTCATAGATAGACAACTCTACCGTAGTACCGGACAACAGGTAATCTCGGTGCACCAGCGCATTGACGATTGTCTCCCTTACTGCCTCTTCCGGATATGTCCATTTCTGTTCACGTCTCGCGCCGTCAGCAAGTGTGGCGGTAACCCCGGAATTTCTCCTTACGAATTCAACTGCCTGTTCAACAAGACCATTTTCAACAATGCCTTCAACCCCAAACAGGGCCGTCATCGGGCCGCGAATAGAAAGACGCTCTTTTGCGGCATAATCTTTTTCCTTGCCGGGATAGGCGGCCGCATCAATTCCAGCCTGAGGTAAAAAACGATTTGGATTGGCGCAAAACAGTAATAAACCCGCAACCGTGGCTGGTTTCCTATCGTCATCTTCAATCAGAAATTCCGTATTCACAAGGAGAGTACGCCATTGATGTTTGTTATTCTCCAGCCACTGTGACTTCTTATGTTCGAAAACCTGTTCCCACTTGCTTTTATCGCCTTCATTTCGTGCCTGCTCACGAGCTTTGGCTTCCTCTTGAGCCAACCATTCGTTTGATGGCTTTTCTGGCGGAACAGCTTGCTGGCGTATTCGTTGAAAATAATCACGCAGGCGTCGATCGTCGAAATCTTCCATGGATGAGCCGGACACGCCGCGTACTTCCAAACGAAATGCACCACGCTGTTGGAATAACCGCTCCAACTCTTCGGCACTGGCTTCACGGCTCTGAGTGCCCACACGAATATAGTAAGTTCTATGGTTGTTATGCCAGACATGATGGACCGCCCATCCGCGGTCAACCTGAACAACTGCCACATCCTTGCCTGGGTCCACATCGCGGATGACTTCATAATAAGGGATAATCTCAGGGCGTATCTTATCCCTGCAAGTGGTCATTACCCACTCCTCCAGGCGATCCCTGGTTATCCCAACCACGCTGCAATCATCATCAATACCCAGGAGCACCCGTCCACCCTGTAGATTTGCAAATGCGACCAGTTCTTTAGCTAATTTTTCTGTTTTTTCTGTATCCCGCTTGAACTCAACACCTGAGTTCTCTAGATTTTTTATAAGCTCCAACAGCTCTGTCTTTGTCATATCCTTATCCCTCAGAACCCATATTTTAAACGGCGCATCTCAAAAGCGTCCTTGCCTCCTTCGAGGATTTCTTCAACCATTTCGCGGACCGCCTTTGTGTCGATGGAGCCCATATGCTCTTTCGATAGTTTGGCTTTGCCCTGATCGGCCTCACCATAGGCGGTCAACCCCAAAATTAATTCGGCGTCCCCTAAAACAGGAATGTTGGCATTATGGGTGGCAAAAATAAATTGCCGACGGCGTTTTTCTTCGCGCATTTTTGGAACGATGCCATCAGAAATGAACCGGTTATCAAGGTCATCTTCAGGCTGATCCACAACCAAAGGTGCATTCGATTCAAGCAATAAAAGAAGGAGAACCGCTGTCGCCTTCTGGCCTGTAGAAAGATCCTCGAGGGACTGCCACATGGGGGGCTGATCGTCTGCGGCAACATTCAATTTAATGGTTGTGGTTGGCGGCAATTCCAACTCTTCGATTTGCATGATAACATCTGGTTTTGCTTGGGTAATGCGTTCGGCTTGACTGGCAGGAATGCCGAATTGCCGGGAAAGGACATCCTTGCCCGTCCTACATACCGAAGTAAAAACCGGCAATGAAAAATCATCGATTTTCGTCAAAGTCTCAATTGCTTCGGACAATCGTCCGCCAATCTGATCACGCAGGAGTTGAAACAACGGCTCCCGGTTGCCGCCCGCAGTCACATCGACCAAAACACGGCCATCAAGCTTCTTGCTGACTTTTTTCGCGGCACGCTCGAAATTTCGGAACTCCTCGGCCTTGACATCCTCCCATTCTGAGAGCAGGTTGCGTCGCTCAGCATCATACGCCTGCATATCGCGCATCAACAAGGTCTGCCTTTCCTTCAGCGGGCGCAGCTCTTCAATTTGTCGTCGCAGGCGGATGAATTCTTCCCCATCAATTTTGGATTTCTGCAGGTCACGCAATATGGTCTCGTAAGCTTTCATGACCTCGGTTTTCCGATCATCACAACGCTTACGTATTTCGCCGAAGCCGGTCTGACTCCTTTTAATAGCTTGGTTCATTTCAACAGTAAATCGCGTTATATCTGCTGTTAATTGATTCAAAATTCTGGCTGCACCGCTCAAGATATCCTTTCCAGGCAGGTTTTCGAGAGCTTTTTCAGAAAGGAACGCACAATCGATGGGTAGTAAACTGTTGAACTGGCTGAGTAACTCTATGAAGGGGACTATTCGCTCCTCAGCGGTCTTTAGCACCCGTTCTTCCCGTACAAGAAGGCTTTGCTCCTTCAACTTTTCCTCAAGCCCGGCATCTTGAAACCGACGCAAAGTTTCTTCAAGAGCCGGCAGGGCAGCCAAATGTTCTTCAATTTGGGTAAGCTCTTTTTGCGTTTCAAGCAAGCGCGTGCGCGAACGCTCCAATTGCCGGTGCGCACTGCTTTTTCGTTTTGCGATGTATAGATTATGTTCAACAAAACGGTCCAGAAGCCTGGTGAGTTTATCCCGGCTTTTCGTTAATTCTGAAATCTCATGCTGCCCGTATATTTCGGTCTGGGGAACTATATCCGCAGGCGTCAGATTGAGCACGTTGCCGGTCTCGTCTTTGACAACTGGCGGATTGGGAATCGTCCGTTCAATGAGGTACTGGCGATTATCCGGGTGATAAGATCGGATCAGCATGGATACCTTTGTGCCGCTTTTCAGGACCTGGCGGATAATGCCGCTATGTGATTTTTGTGCTTCTTCGCCTATGGGGTTCATGCCGAGAACATAACGGATGCTTTCGACGATGGTGGATTTGCCGGTTCCACGTCCGCCAATGAGCACATTCAGGTTCTCGTTTAAATGAATGGCCGCACCATCCAGAAAGCCACCCTGCCAAGTTATAGCGATAAACTCGGTATGTTCTTCCGGTGATGGGTCGCTGGCCAGGCGTATCCTTGAGATCGGATCAAGAAAGGCTTGTCTCAATCCCTCTATCGTAACGTTTGACATTTTAATCCAGCAGGAAGCTCCGGGTTTTTCCAAATCCTCCGGACCCGATACATCCTGAGCGTTGATTACTGCAACTGGCCTATCGCGACGGTAGTCCGGATTTTTATTTTGTAAGATCGGCCGGACGCTGTCGGGTGCATCATCGACCGGCCCAGGCAAGGCGCAAGCTAATAGATGAGGACATGTCCAGGCATTTACCCTTGGCTGCCCGGAAAGCCGATACAAAAGCCCCCCTTCGCTAGCGACATGGGCCGCGATACAAATACTTCCCCAGCATTCGTGGGATTCCTTCAAGAACTCAGTGGCATCGTATTTTCCTGCCGGTGAGGCGGCTTCATCGTCATGGATACCACAGTCTCCAAGAATTCTCTCCATAGAATGGATATCCTTGGTGGGGTCAAACAAACAGAGCAGATGCACTCCATCCTTGCTTACTGCTTCGAATCCGGGGAACACAATAATCCCCGCTGCTTGGGCCGCCTGTAGGAGTGAGTGTGACGACCGAACGCGATAGTGATCGGTAATTCCGAGGACTTCAATACCGATTCTCTGGCATGTTTCCACTATTGCTTTATTGTAATCCTCTTCATTGCTGAATTCAGTTGTTTTATTGTGGCGAACGAGATATTCATATGGATTCACCTGAAGTGCGCAATGATAGAAACGAGCGCCGGAAGGTAAGTTTTGGGCATTTATGATTGCTTCTGTATAACTCATTTTATTTACCAACCCTTATAGCGCTATGCTAAAACCAGCTTTGGACGAATCTGATCGGGAACTTCAACGCCATTAGCGATGAATTGAATCAGACAATCCTCATATCGCAAAACATCCGGACCGGACTTTTCCAGTTTCTTCTGAATAGCCAGCTTATTCAAATCGCGGGAATTATCTTTTGATTGTGACGTACTTTATATCATCAGAGAGAACTAAATCAAGAAAATTATAAATCACTAAGTCTTCTATTAGGTTGGGTAAAGTTATTTTTTAGGCCTCACCGATTAATAAAAATCAGCACATACGTTAAATATAACTAATAAATATAATATCCCATACAATATGTATTCAGATTATGTTAACGCCCAAAAGCGATTACACAGTTATATTTTAAGGATGTTATGCATATATCCTTTTCAATCATGAAGATTTGTGTTAGAAAGCTAATTTATTATGGCACATACAATATGCATAGCGAATCAAAAAGGCGGGGTCGGCAAAACTACAACTGCAGTTAATCTTGCGGCATCGCTTGCTATTTCGGAGAAAAGGACGCTTATTGTTGATTGTGACCCTCAGGGTAATGCTACTACAGGGTTAGGTATCGACAAAACCGCTAATAAAGGCAATCTATATCATGGTATGCTTGGTGAATCGGATTTGGGAAGTATCCTTGCTGACACGGAGATTGAATACTTAAAAGCAATTCCATCAAATATCGAACTTATAGGTTTCGAGGTGGAAATGATGTCGCATGACGGCCGGGAATTGGCTTTGAAAAATCTTCTTTCAAAAGCATTCGATATGTTTGAATATATAATTCTTGATTGCCCGCCATCATTGAGTCTCTTAACGGTTAATGCGCTTACGGCTTCAAATTATCTTCTGGTTCCGCTCCAGTGTGAATTTTATGCTCTTGAAGGTCTGGGGCAGCTTTTACAGACAGTAAAACATATAAAAAGAAGTTTAAATCCTGAGCTTAAAATTGCGGGTATACTTCTTACCATGTATGATAAGAGGACTAACCTGTCTGTGCAGGTTGCTGAAGATGCAGCAAAATATTTTAAAAATCTTATATTTAAAACTATAGTTCCCAGAAATGTCCGGCTTGGAGAAGCACCGAGTTTCGGAAAACCTATAATGCTTTATGATGCTGCTTCTATTGGTGCAAAAAGCTATATCAGCCTTGCGCAAGAGATAATGAACATGGCGGGAGATGGATTTTCTTCTTCTGCCGATTAATATAATTTAACTGATTTCACCCTCATCTTTGGTCGGGGTTTATACGCCCATGGCCAGTTGACGGACTTTTTTCTAAAGCCGTCAGATTTGAATATCTGGAGATTATGATGACTAAGGATCCTGGATCGAAACTGAAGAAAAAGATTGCTCTTGGGAAGGGCCTTGGCGCCCTGATACCCGGAATTGATTCTGACTATGATAATAAAGAATCGGGAAAGCACATAGCTATCGATATAGGGCTTATAATACCCAGTCAATATCAGCCCAGGGTTCATTTTTCTGAAAACGAGCTTTTAGAGCTTGCTCAATCTATCAAAGAAAAAGGAATTATTCAGCCTCTTCTTGTAAGAAAAAGTTCCGGAGGTTTCGAATTGATAGCCGGTGAAAGAAGGCTTAGGGCGGCAAAAATAGCCGGCTTGGCCCAGGTTCCGGTTATAGTAAAAAATGTTTCCGATACAGAGATGCTTGAAATATCAATTATTGAAAATATACAGCGTGAAAACCTAAACTCTATAGAAGAAGCCGAAGCTTATCACCGCCTGATGACCGAATTTGATCTGACACAGGAAGAGGCTGCAAAACGTGTTGGAAAAAGCAGACCTGCTGTAGCCAATATCTTACGGCTTCGCCAATTGCCCCATCAGATTAAAGAGAGTATATCAGAAGGAATAATCAGCATGGGTCATGCAAGAGCACTGCTTGGAGCTGAAACGCCTGCGCTTCAGAATGCTGCATGGAGAAATGTGATTTCAAAAGGACTTTCTGTAAGGGAAACCGAAAATCTTATAAAGCGCTTGAAAACCGATAAAAGTAAAAAGAAAACAACTGACAAATCTTCTGACGACATATATTTTTCAAGTCTTGAAAATGAACTTTCCACCCATTTCGGAACAAAAGTTGCAATAAAACGGCAGGGCAAAAAAGGAAAAGTAGAGATTGAGTTCTACAGCAACGAAGACCTTGATAATCTGATAAGCCTCCTTAAGCAAAAATACTAATAGCAATTGTATTATAATTAGAAATAATCCACTATCAAAATCCATATGTAACTATGTCTCTTCATATAATAATTGACGGGTATAATTTGATTCGCCAATCATCTTTTTTGAGTTCTCTTGACCGCAAAGATATCGGGCTTGGTAGAAATGCTTTGATAGACATGCTTGCTGCCTATAAAAAAATAAAACCTCACAAAGTAATAGTGGTTTTTGATGGGGCAAATGCGCCCATGTTTTCATCCCAAAGAGACAGGTTAAAAGGGATAGACATCAGGTATTCTAAATATCCCGATTCTGCTGATACGGTAATAAAAAAGATGGCGACCGTACATAGGGAACAAGCTTTAATAGTAAGTTCGGATACGGATATTATCAAATATGCCGAATCAAAAGGGGTGGCAACTATAAGTTCTCCTTTATTTGAAACTAAGATCAAGATGGCTTCAGACTTTAATAATATGGATGATTCCGAAGTTGAAGAAAGGCAATGGCAACCTACCACTAAAAAAAAGGGGCCGGGCAGAAAGCTTTCCAAGAAAAAGAGACGAAACATTATTAAATCAAATAAGCTTTGAAAATCATAAAAAATACTTGTAATCTAAGATTCAGCGTTTGTTGAATTGGGAACTTAAATTTATGGAAGGTAACTTGTATGCTTAATTTTCTTTTTAAAAAAGAACGGCAGGTAGAATTATTGATTTATGAATATCTTGATACTTTCAAGTTAATTTATGAGAGTTTTTCACAAGCGATGAATTTTTGTTTTTTAGATGAAATAAGCTGTGAAAATTTTGATTTTTATATAAAACAAACTCATAGGTATGAAAATAAAATAACCGACATAAGCGATGAGATAAACAGTACATTGTATGCCAAGGCCCTTATTCCTGATTCCAGAGGAGATATAATGGCTCTTTTGTCCGAATTCGATATTATCTCAAGACTGTTTAAAGATATTCTTCATATGATGCAAGTCCAAAAAATTGTTGTCCCAAGTTTTATTATTTCCGATACCAGAGAGCTTGTCAAAATTAGTGTTGAGTGTTGTGAACTTCTTAACAGACAGTCCATAGCATTTTTTACAAACACCAATGGAATAAGAGAACTTCTTGGCTTAATTGATACTAATGAAAGCCATTGTGATAACATTGAAAGAAGGATAATTTCAATGATCATTGATTCCGATTTAGAGTGGTTTGAAAAACTTCAGCTAAAAGAGCTTATAGAAAAAATTGGCAATATATCAGATGGGACCGAACGTGTATCAAAACGTATAAACATATTCAGTCTCAAGAGGCGAATATAAATGCTTTCCCTTCTTGGCGGAGTGTTTATGGGTTGGGCGCTTGGTGCCAATGATGCTGCAAATGTTTTCGGAACTGCTGTTTCCTCTAAAATGGTCAGATTCCGGACAGCGGCAATTCTTGCTTCTATATTTGTCGTTTTAGGGGCTGTCATATCGGGGCGTGCCGGGATTGAAACGATTCAAGGTCTTACATCTTTTAGTTTGGAGCAGGCCGTAATATCTTCTGTTGCGGCAGCTCTTACGGTATCTATCATGACTGCTTTTAGTTTGCCTATTTCCACATCTCAAGCCGTTGTCGGATCAATCATAGGTATAGGAATATTAAACAGGCAGGTTAATTTTGACGGAATGGGCAAGGTAGTTGCCTGCTGGTTCGGAACCCCAATTGGGTGTGCAATTATTGCGATTATTCTCTACAAGTTATTGGCAATTATTTACAATAAATTTAAGCCGAACATGTTTGAATCCGATTCAATAATCAGGGCAGGAATGCTAATTGCCGGCTCATTTGGGGCATATGCTCTGGGTGCTAATAATGTTGCAAATGTAACTGCTGTTTTTGTGGGTGCAGGCAAGCTGAGCGTTTTTCAGGCAGCTCTGATAGGAGGTTTGAGCATTGCTTTTGGTATAATTACATACAGCAGAAAACTTATGGAAAATATAGGCAAGAAATTGGTAAAACTTGATCCTTTTTCAGCCCTGATAGTACTTCTTTCTGTAGGATTAACCGTCCAGATTTATTCTTTTGTAGGAGTGCCTGTTTCTTCATCTCAGGCTATTATCGGCGGAGTACTTGGCGTTGGAGTTATAAGGGGTGTGAATGCCATAAAACGTAAAATGCTTTTTAATATATTGATCGGATGGTTTTTAACACCTTTTGTTTCATGCTTTTTTGCGCTGGCTATAAATTTTGTAATCCACCTTCAATATATACCCCACCAATAACAAGAGTGGCAAGTAGTATTAAAAAAGATAGCAAAACGGCAGGGAGGTTTTGCCGCAGGCGTATATGTAATACGCCTGGGACAGAACCTTTGATGCCAACGCAGCTATAATTTGAATGCATCCTGGTATCAGGCAACCTGTGATAGCTGAACAATATCATCAGCTTGAAGTATTTTATCAATGTCTAAAAGAATAATAATTCCTTCTTTTGTTTTTGCAATTCCGAGAATGTTATTGTTGTTTGTGTTTGAGCCAAATTGCGGGCAGTCTTCCGTTTCGTCTTCCTTGATATCTGAAACTTCCCAAACAGTATCAACAACCAAACCCATAAGAGTTGAGCCGGTAAGCCCTGAAACTTCCACTACTATTATGCAGGTCCGGTCATTATATTTAAGTGGTTCCATGGCGAATTTCAATCGCATATCTATTACTGGAATAACTTTTCCTCTTAGATTAATAACCCCTTTTATAAATTCCGGCATCTGCGGAATGGGTCGAATCGGTAGCATGCCTATAATTTCCCTTACATCAAGTATTCCCAAACCGTATGTTTCATCCGATATTCCGAAACTTAAATATTTGCCTTCGCGTGATGCTTTTACTTTAAGATCTTCAATTGTTTGTATATTGTTTTCTCTTTTTCCAGTTATTATAGAGGAATTATCCGATTCTTTCATGTGTTTTATGGGAGATGCTAAACGTATGCCGGCAGGAGCATCTTTGTAAGCTATGTCTGCAAATCTTTTATCAACAAAGGTGTTAAGATCTATGCTACGGCCTATGCCCATGTTGTTTGTCATATAATTTTGGATGGTTTCAAGATCTTCTATTACAGGATAAAGATTGTCGGTTTTTATTCCTTTTGGATCAGTCAACACGCTCTTTAATAGATCTTTTTGTAAGCCCATTTGTCCTTCGGGATCTAAAAAAGATACTGCTATTTCGGATGCTTCATCAGGGTTTTGTCCGATAAACCTGCCTGCTTCGGTAAGTAAATTGCAGAATTCCTGAACAGCATCAGGGTGTTTGTTTATGAACTCATCCCTGAATACAGCAACACAACAAGGATGGTTTTCCCATATTTCGCTTGATACAAACTGCTTTTCCGCTATGCCGGCAGTGATTGCTCTGGACCCTATTGGCTCAGCAACCATAAAACCACAGCTTTCAGGATTTTCACCTAAAAATTCCGGCATTTTAACAGGGGGTATAACATCAAACAAAACATTGACGGCTTCTTTGCCCGGAATGCCAGGCTTTAAACCCATCTGTGTAAAATACATATGGGCTAACATATTATGAACGGACATTTTATGGGGGATAAAAAATGTTTTGTGTTTAAAAAACTGTTGATAGGGTTTGCGGTAATTTTTTGATTTGCTGCGGACAAATATACTGCCGTTTCGATGTGCAAACATCACAAGCTTTATTGGCGTTCCGTAGTTATATAAATCCATTGCTATCGGGGCCAGAATAAAGGCAGCATCGATTTCATCCTGTTCCAGCGCCGACTGAACTGGATTCCAGCCGGGCATGCATAAAGTCTCAAGATTAAAATGATCAGCCTTGCTTTTTCCCTTTTCAAGCATATGTTTCATAACACCAAGAGTAAGGTGATCTGTGATCTGAATATGTGCGATTCTTAAAAGAACCTTTCCATCCTTATCAAGCGTTATTCCGCTATCAGTCTTTTTAGGCTTTTTCTTATCTATGCCAAAGGCTTTTTCGATTTGATATTTAAGATCTTCAGGCGTAAAAGGTTTTGCCACTACCCCGTTAGCGCCTGCCTGCATTGCTTTTTCAACATATTCCTTATCGCCCTGTCCGGTTGCCATGATCATGGGCGTATTATTATAGGTCTCATGTGATCTTAACCATGTGAGCAGTTCATAGCCATCTTTGTTGGGCATGGCCCAGTCGCTTATAATCAGTTGAATATTTGTTTCCGATTCAATTTTTTTAATAGCATCGTCTCCATCTACCGCTTCAATGATATTTTCAAAACTTAATTGTTTAAGAATTTTAACTTCCATTTTACGCATAGTAGATGCATCTTCTACGAGCAAAATCTTGATCTTTGGATCGACTGCCATTTATTTTTTCCTCCTAAAATTAAACTATAAAAAAAATATATGAAATACGGTTTAAAAGGGGTTGTCAATGCTACTTAATTAAAAGAAATTTGCAAAAAACGAACCATTTTAAAATATATGCAAATTTATAATAGAAATATCGGCAATAATTGAAAAATATTTATCTATTTCATTAATCCAAATCATTTTTTTGCTTTTAAGCATTATAAAGTGTCATATTATTGACAGATATAGGGGGGTGTTTATGACGCTATGCTATCTGATTCAAGAATATTTATGAATGCTTGCAAAAACAAAATAGTATGTTTTAATATAATACAAAAAGGAGTCCCTATGAAAATTTATGATCTTTATACAGATAGCGGAGGCACACTACTTGCCGATGGCAAGAAACTCAGCAAGGATGATATTTGTGTTGAAGCTATTGGATCGATGGATGAAGTTAATTCATTTCTTGGTCTTATCTATGCACAACTTAAAGATGAAGATCTTAAAGCAATGATAGATAACATTCAACGAAATTTGTGCCGGATTAATTCCGTTTTGGGAAATGCTCATGTTGGATTTGAAAAACCAAGGGTTTACGCTATAGAAGAAATGATAAAAAAACTTGAAGCGGATCTTGGTTCTATAAGTAATTTTATCTTATCCGGTTCAGGTTTGCTTTCAGCTCATATTCAATTTGCCAGAGCTTTGGTGCGAACAGCCGAGCGCCGCGTTGGAGCTTTAAAGGTTGAAAATGAAAATATTATTCCGTTTTTAAATAGGCTTTCTGATGTGCTTTTTCAAATGGCTCGCACCGTTGACCAGAGGGAAGAGCTATCTGAAAGGCCATGGAAAGGTGAGTAGGGAGGCTTAGGCATATTATGCAGTAGTCCTTTTTATTTGCTTATTCCCAGGTGGTTCCAACCGGAGATCTTTCCTAAAGACAATTAAAGAAAATTCCAAAAAATTTATTGACAAAAAGTATGTAAACTTATAATTTGCAAAACTTGATATAAACCTTTACGTGATATTATATTTATAGTGCTGCTTATAAGGTTTTTATAGTGAGCGGGAATAACTCAGTGGTAGAGTGCGACCTTGCCAAGGTCGAAGTCGCGGGTTCAAATCCCGTTTCCCGCTCCATTTTTTTGGCGGCATAGCCAAGTGGTAAGGCAGCGGTCTGCAAAACCGTTATTCTCCAGTTCAAATCTGGATGCCGCCTCCAAAAAAACATTAAGGGCCTGTAATTCTTGCAGGCCCTTTTTTATTAATATTAGCGCCTCTCATTTTGTGTTCCGGTTAATAATCAAATTCGTATCAGGATAATAGATATTATTGTCAAAAGAATTCCCAAAAGTCCAACTGGCTTTATTTTCTCATTATATATAAATGCTGAAAGTACAATAGCGATTACGAAATGCATTCCTACAATGGCTGAAATAAGAGATAATGGTCCGCGTTCCAGGGCATATAAATATGCATAAAACCCTGCAAAATTAAACCCGCCCATAACTACACCAAGACCCAGTGCGGCTGATCGTTTATTCATGGCCTTTTCGTAGGACAATGCCCGGGTTATTCCCAAAGAGCCGATCATCCCTATCAGATACGACAGAGCCATAAAGGCGAGTTTGTCCGCATGCATGGCCGCAAATTTGGATGAAATGCTTGCTGTGGCACCGGCCAGCAGAGCCAGAAAGATAAACACTGCTCCCTGCTTTCGGCGTTCTGCTTTTATAGTATCTGCTCCCAACTGAGTTGTAAGCACAATCATGGCAGCAATAGCTAAAAGCAGTCCAAGACCCTGGAGAAGAGAAATCTGTTCCCTGAAATAGAAAATTGAAAAGGCAACTACTCCTACCACGTTTAAACGGATGATGCTGTATGCAATATTTGCCGGGATATATTTGAGTGCTTCAATATGGGAAACGGTGGCAACAAGAAAAGCTATGCTATTAATAAGGGATACGGCTAACAGGAAACCAAGATTGAGTTCATGGTACTGCCGGAAAAAGTATGTTCCGGCGCTCAACAGCGTGACTGTCGCCATGAAGGAAAAGGTTACCCATTCGGTAGGATATTTTCTTTCTGCTGCAACCTTGTAAAAAAAGCGCTGAATTCCCATTAACAAAAGTGCGAGTAATGCTGGAAAATACCATGAAGTCATGTGTTATCTCTTATAAGCCATACTTATTTCTTTTAAACTGCTGTTTTAAAACCGTCCTCACCTTCCGGGGGTTAAACTAATGCCGGCCCCTCTGGAGTCGGATTTTTACTTTCCATTACGGCTTTCTAATAAGCCTAATTTTCGCATTTTACTTCTAAGCGTATTAGGATTTACATTGAGAAGTTCGGCTGCGCCCCCCTGTCCGTTTATTTTACCGCCTGTTTGTTTTAATACTTTCTTTATATGTGATGATACTATCTCTTCCAATTCCAAAGTTTCGTTTTTAACATCAGATGATATAATCTTTTCCGAACCCGATTGCGGTAATATAATTTTTACGATCTCTTTGAGGTATGAAAATATTTTTTCTTCCGCATTATTTTCTTTACTGTAAACCGGTTGATGAAGTATATCAGGTTCTTTTTTTTGAAATAAGGTATCTTCGAAAGCAAGCGGGCCGGAAATGTTTTGTCCCTGATATTGGATTAAAATACGTTCTATATAATTTTCCAGTTCACGTACATTTCCCGGCCAGCTGTTAGCCTTGAGCTGATCAATAGCTCCGGGTCCAATTGCAGGCGGTGGAGATATGTTCTTTTCAGTGGATTTTCGTTTGATAAAATAATATACCAGCTCGGCAATATCATTTCTTCTTTCACGCAAAGGAGGTATTTTTATCGGATAAACATTTA
>Ga0180007_10000603_pt1 | contig 57280 bp, 44 predicted proteins | sample MM_PC_MetaG_FD_121122 | JGI IMG/M metagenome (GOLD analysis project Ga0180007, IMG submission 121122) | Groundwater microbial communities from the Aspo Hard Rock Laboratory (HRL) deep subsurface site, Sweden - MM_PC_MetaG | ecosystem: Environmental > Aquatic > Deep subsurface > Groundwater...
AATTACTGATACCGGTTCGATTTTTGATGAAAATCTGTATACTGTGCTCGACACTTCTGATTTGGTATTCTTCATCATCAACTTTGGCAGCCTGTCAACGATTACCGACAACGTAAGATTTTTCCATGGCATCTCGAAGCTGAGTTATCCCAGGGAGCGCCTTATCCTGCTAGGTAACAATATTGGCTCCGACTTCTCTACGAGTAAAACCAGCCGCGTGTTCCCTTATCCGGTGATTGGCGGTTTACCTCGTATCGCTGATTTTGAACCGCAATTCGGCAAGCCGGCCTATGACCTCAATCCGACCAGTCCCTATTGCGAAGTATTGCGCCTGCTGGTGCGCAACGTATTAAAAGAAACAAACCTCAAGAAGCCCCAAACCAAGGGCAGCATCTTCTCTATGCTGTTTGGCGAGAAAGACCCCGAACAGGTTATCAACCTGCAGCTCATGCAGCTTAATCCGCCGCCTGGCAGCTCTTTCTCACCGATCATCAACCAGCGCGACGTACGTTCGCAGGTTAAGTATGTTCGCTATAACCTGCTATTCGGTTACATCGAAGAGGCCAAAACCAATCTTCTCTCATTCATGGAATACTCCCAGTCTTCTGCCCCTCTGTGCGAGATGCTGGGTGAAATTTTTCTGGTCGAAGAAAAACTTTCAGAATCGCTTGAAGCCTTTCAAAAAGCCATTTCGCTTGACTCTGAACAGCACGTGGCATTAGGTTTTCTTTCTTTCCTCACAGGGAGCAAAGAAAATTTTGACCGCGCAATCGCGGCGGTGGAAGCAAAAATAGCTGCAAACCCCAGCCATCTCGACCTGATAAATGATTATGGCAAGATCCTATTAGTCAATGAACATTACGAGGAAGCAGCTATACAGTTCAAAAAGGCTCTTAAATCAAATCCCAACTACCTCGAAGCCAAAATAAACCTTTCCACATGCTTATCAAAGTGTGGAAAAAGTGAAGACGCAATAGAGATGCTTCTTGGCGTGGAAAACAAAAACCCGAGACTCTTCTATACGCTTGGAGAGATTTTCTATCAATCTGGCCGACTGTATCTCGCTTACAAAGCATACAACAAAGCATCTTCGCTTTACCCCAGTTACCCTGGACTCAGACCTAAACTGTTTGAACTATCGGGTTATCTGAGAAAACTCGACACTGTCATAGACCTTCATGAAAAATTTGTTAACACCAGCCCAAACTTTCCAGATTTACATACTAAGCTGGCCAATTTCTACCATCTTGCCGGCAAGTCAGAGTTGGCCATAACCCAGTTCAAAAAAGCTCTGGCAATCAACCCGAGTTACAAAGAAGCTAAGGTCAAGCTTGAAGCTATCCAGAAAGACGCAATCTGGCGTCTTGCCAGATTGCACCTCGAAGAGGATATAGCCGATGCAAAAGCGATAACTCGCTCACTCAAAGCCACTGTGCACTTTATTTCCGGTGAAGAGCAGTCTCATTTCCCAGAAGAGGCAGTTCTACACATCAAAAACGTAGGCACTTCCAAAACTATCCAGAAGGCTATCAATGCCACTCAGCTTGAGTCCGGCACAGCCGACCTTGATCTCTCGCCCCTCGGACTGCTCGCGAACCAGGATATTCTCCTCTTCCAGATAGCTGAGGTCAAATCTGGCAACATCATCAGATTCGCCCCACACTACCTGGAAAAAGATGAAATCCTGGCCGGACACTGCAGCGTCGATCTCGACTTTGACCTGAGCCACGAAAGCGATGGAATGGTAGCACATCTGACCAAGTATTTTCTGGTTCACCTTGAATCCAAAAAGTTCGCCGGGCTTCTTTCTACAAACGGTTCAGCCGGACACAAAGCTGTTCTCAAGAACGAAACCAACGGACTTGAAGCCATGGGTTACCTTAACCCCGAAAATGACGGGCAGATAAACTTTGTTCTCAATGCCTCTGACAGATCAAGCGAGGGTATTGCCGCGGTTAGCCCAGGTGATAAACTGAGCATCAAAGTCATGGATTCGAAAAAGACTCAAGCCTTTTCTATGGACTTTTCTATTGGGAAAGCTGATGTTCTCAACTTCTACAAGACAATAGTCCCGCAGGAAGAAGCAAAGTCTAGAGAAGCAAGCTAATCATCCAGTAAAAAGCGGCTTAAGGTCTGAGAACCTTAAGCCGCTTTTTTATGCCGATTTTGGCAAAGCAATAAATCAGATTTTTTGCTGAATGAATTCGATCATCTTGAATATCTCTTTTTCGTCAGTAGAACGCACAAGAAAGGCCTCATTGCCCATCACCTCTGAGAATACCAGAGGCACTTGAGTATGCTTGGCGATGTTACTGCCATAAACATTAAAAATAGCTTCAACTGAATTTTTATAGACTTTGCCAAACTTTCTGGCGATGTGCGCAGCAAAATACCTGCGTTCAATTGGCGCGTAAAATCGGTTTTCGGCGATAACATTAGCCCACTCCTGATAAACATTCAGGTCGGCCGAGAAATTCATCAGGTCGACAGTGTAACCGCCTGGCGGGCGACAGTTCATTTCGAGCACAAACAGACGGCCATCACTTTTCCGGCGCAAAAATTCGAGATGAAAGAATTTGGCGCGAATATCAAATTCTTTAACAATCTTTCTACCGATCTCTACTGCGTCTTCAGGGATATCGCGAACCAGGTAATAACTGAGATCCTGATTATAAGCTACCAGATCAAAAGCTCCGTTTACTGAGCGCAACGAAGAGTAAAAAACTATTTCGCCATTCTGGTCGCAGATGCCATCAAAAGTCATCAACTCGCCATCAATGAATGGCTCGATAAAATAGTCTCCGGCAGGTTTGGACTGCCAGAAGCTTTCAATATCGGCCTGATTATCAATTTTATAGGCTGCAATTGCTGCAACACCTATGTCTGGCTTGACGAAAACTGGCAGACCATGCTTTTCTACAAAACGGTCAAAAGAGTTTCTGTCCATTACCAACTCGCCATCAACCACTGGCGCCTTGCAAGCCTGAAACATCTTTTTCATCTCAGATTTGCGTCTAATCTTAATGGTCTGAGCAATATCAGGGCCTGGAATGTTAAAATCCTCACGCAATCTGGCTTCGTGCATCATCCAGTGTTCGTTATGAGATTCTACCCGGCTCACTCGACCGTGCTTGTAAACCATAAACGCAGCCGCACGATGAACCTGCTCGTAGTCATCAAGTGCGTCAACCTTAAAATAGTCGGTCAACGCGCTGTGTAATACTGACGGCAGATTGTGATAGTCCTCATCGCCGATACCCAGAACCTTTATGCCGCGGTTGGCAAGTCCAATTATAAAATCGCAGAAGTTAGGAGGGAAATGTGGTGAAAGATAAATAAAGTTCATTAACGGCTTCCTGTGACTAGTGGTTTAGCGATGCCATTCTTTACGAAAATTCACCGCAGGATTGCACATGATTGTAGCAGCACAGCAAATTCTAATAAAAAAATAAGAATTACGCAATGGTCAATTAATCATCTGACCTCTCAACCGGCTCCCGCAGAAGGTGCAGATACCAGTTGTAACCAGGCTGAACTCCTCCTTCACGGGAGATAAGACGACGCTGCATGCTGGCCAGATTGATAATTTCGGCACTCTGCGACATAAAGCCGCTGAAAAGAATTAAGAACAGTATTAGAAAGATAAAATATATGGTAAATCCACGTCTATTCATAACCTACTCCGACTTTCCAGATGACCCTTATGCTGTCAACGCCAGTATTCACCCTTGTTATAAACATAGTATCACTTACATGCTCTATTTCAGATATGGTGGCACGACCTGCAAGCTTCAATACATGACCATTAATGCGCAACTGCTGGCCAAAATTTTCGATCGCTATATAATAATCATTGTCGAGAAAGATTCGACCATCGACAATCTTAACGATGCGTTGACTATCCTTGAGGCAATTTCTAATAAGATTGTAGGCAAGAGTAAGGCTGGTGTTTTCCGCGATGGTTTTCTGATATCTGGCGCTATAATTTGACAAAGCCGGAAAAGCTGGATACAGACCGACGAAAACAACACCCATAATTGCAATGACTATCATCAGTTCGATCAGGGTAAACGCTGTTCTGTTCATCTGGCAAACACCTCTGTAGTGTATATACAGTCAGGCTTACCAGCATCTGTATTGGCAAGACTTATCCTGATTTTTTTACTACTGGAATCCTCGGCAACACTTACCGAAACCGACCACTTATGTTCGCTTTCAATAAGTTCCTCAAGATCCTTCTTACCAATTGCCTCAAGACCCACACCGCTTTCAAGCTGAAACCTTGTAAAATTACGCATGCTCTCAAGCATGTAAAGAGCTGTTGTGTTGTTCTGTATCCGGCGCAAAATCTTTCTGTGGTTGTCGGCCAGTGAGAAAAGAGTCGTTAAAAAAATAGAAGCGAGGGTTACCGATAAGCACGTTTCGATAAGAGTTAGACCGTATCGTTTTTTCATGAGAACATCCATATAAGCCAGTAATAAGTATCGAATACCCCTGAAGTGATTAGAGCAACAAAAAAACCGGTCAACAAAAGCGCTACAACAAGCATATTCTTTGAATAGTTTTTCAGACGAGCACATGAATGCTGGTAGTTGCTTTCAGCAATATAGCTGAGTTTCTCGGCATAGAGATCCGGGGTAAGATCTGCGTGAGCAAGTTCCATAAAAAGATCGCTGTAGGCAAAGGCTTCTTCAGGAGTTTTGCCTTGCGACAGAACCTTACTGACGCTCAGCAAATCGTAGGTATCGCCATTCCCGGCGAGCTGAGCGCTGTTTTCTACCGATTTTTCAAGAGAAAAGCCGGCCTGAAGATAGAGACTGATCAGACTCTGCAATCTTGCCATCTCCTGCAGTTTAACGGCGGTTGCAACCCCATAAAATCGGGTAACCAGAGAATTACTGTCGATGCGACCCAGCGAAGTTTTAAGCATCAGATAAAACACCACAAGAATGAATGTCGGCAATATAAGCGATAAAGGCCAGAGACTGATCTCGGTAAAATGCAGCAGACGAACCATTATCGGCAAAGCTCTTGGGGTCGTGCCCATCGCGTCAAACACATGCGGAAACAGATAAACATTGAGGTAACAAAGATTGCACACCAGTATGCCAATAACAATCTGCGGGTAGAGCATCACTGCTCTCAGGCGCTCTTTTACCGTATCAAGATTGATCAGATATAGCGTATAAAGTTCGAGTACCTTTTGCAGTCTGTACTCGCCAAGAAGCGGAATAAGGCGGGCCAGCACCGGATCGAAATCGGCGAGATCTGCGCAAGCCTCCTGTGCTGTGTAACCTGACGACATCTTCTCAGCTATCTGACGACACCAGATTGAAGACCTGGTATCGCGGTGTTGACCAGCAATAGCCCCAAGCGATTCCGGCAGAGGCCGGCCGCTTTTTAACGCCAGCGCCAGAACCTGACAAAAGACTATTACTTCTTGATTCTGTGCCTGTGTCGTCATAAGGCAATACCCTGAGTCATTGAAATCATCATCTGAACAAGTGCATATGCCATCGATCCAAAAACTATAGCCTGAAACAATACGCTCGACACTTCGATCAGGCTGATTGTTTTGTCGGCTGAGCTCTCAACGCTGGCATTGAGATAATCGCCAGCCTGCAACAGCAACTTTGGCTCTGAGCCCTCTTCCAGAAGGCCAAGAGCAAGAAACCACGCCAACATATCGTCCAACCCGGCATCTCGGCTGGATGTTGCGGCATCACCACCAGAACTAATTGCCCTGGCAAGCATTCTGAAGCGGTTATGCAAAGCAGGGAAGTTATGTCTGACTGACATTACATCAAATGCTTTAAGCCTCTCTTCTGCAGGCAAAACAGCCAACATTCGCAACAGATTCATTTCATCGATTTTCTGCGGAAACCTGGTCAAGCGGCGAGTCAAAACCACGACAACTGACAACAAGGCGACAAACATGGCAATAAATAGAGCATGCCAGACAAGCGAGGGTTCACCGCACATGTCGAGCAGCCAGGAAACAAATGGAGTGGTTTTGACTTCCAAGCCAAGGAATATTTCGCGCATCTGCGGAAAAACGAATATAAAAAGCGACAAGCTGGTCATAACGCCAATAAACAGACTCTGAAGCGGATAAAAAAGAGCAGATTCGAGACGGAACTCATTTTTGTGCCGAAATTTCCAGTCTGCAATAAGCCTGCCTTTGGTTACGTCACTAAAAGGCGCAGCCAGAATATATCTTATCGACGGCGAAAAAACAGCCATATCACTGCCAGCGAAAACCTTATCACATCCTTCGCCACTGCTAAGACGGCGGGCGACCAAACCCGCTGTCGATTTAACGCGTTGGTGAGCAGACGATTGCGACAGCCTATAAAAAGCTTCGGCAAGCGGCATCCCCCCTCGCAGCAACATGCCTAACTGCATAACGCTCTCGGGGTATTGCCAGAGCGGTGACTGCTGAAAAAAAAGCCTTTTGAATAAATCAACTGCTGCCATTTCAGATCCTGAGCTGACCGTTGGCGTATCTGGCAAATTCTGCCCGCGGCTGCGGTCGGCCGTTAATATTTTTTAATTCAAGATGTAGAATACCACGTAATCCAGAAAAAACAAGATAGTCTTCAATGCCCATCTGTTTGATTCGATCAAGAGCCTCAGCAGGCGAACCGGCATGAAAGGTAGCCAGAATAAGATGACCCGACAGGGCAGCCTGCAGAGCTTCTTTTATGCAGGCGCTGTCTCTTATCTCGCCAAGAGCTATAACATCAGGATCCTGGCGTAACAGGTGTTTGAATGCAACCGAAAGATCCTTTTCCCTGGTCGAATCAAGAGACGACTGGCAAATACCATGAATTCTGGCCTCAACCGGATCTTCTATGGTTACCACCCTCATGTTTCTACCGCTGTCTGCCAACTGCGAAAGGCTCGCATACATGGCCGTGGTCTTGCCGCTTCCAACCGGCCCACAGATAATGAAAAGTCCTCGATCGTTCTGCAGATTACTCAACCACTCCTGCGCCAGTTCGCCCTGCCAGCCCAAAGAAGCAATATCAGGAAAGCTCACAGCTGAAATTATTCGTAAGGCTGCTCTCTCCCCATGATCGGTCGGAAAAGTCGACAGCCTGACATCGTAATTCTCCTGTTTAAAGGCGCCTTCCTGGGCAGTATTGGCAATATGCGAATGGCAGCCGGCAAGGTATTTCAACCTGGCCAGAAGACGTTGCTGATGGTGCAAATCGATATCAAGTGATTGCCTGATCTGACCAGAAGCTCTAAAAGTGAGACGGGCGTGTCTTGAATCGAGCGGCTCCATATGTATATCGGAAAAATGATTCAGCGCAGCCGTGGTCAATAGAATGTCGACAGCCCAGACATAGGGCAGCGCGCGAAAATTCAGGCATTTTTCGAACAGCTGCATGCTCTGTTCGACGTTGCAGGCAGCTGGCGCACACTGATAAGCAGAATACTCGCCGGCTTGCTCTGCCAGCAGACTGAGTAAAGAAGCTAATCTGCCGCTGTCAGCTTCGCTACGCAGAAAAATCTGACGACCATCAGTGAGTTCAATCCGGACCCGTCCGGGTTGCGCATTTACCTGCTCAAACTCCGAGTATAAAAGCCTCTCTGGTTTATTATCATTAAACACCAGACAGTCGGCTTCAACCATAAATTCGCTGTGCCCCAGCAGTTTTTTTAGCCGACCCGGCTTGAAATTGAGCGGCATCAGGCCGAAGCCGTCGGCACTTTGCAACTGCGACTGTGTCTTTATCATTTATTATCCGTTAAAGTTATTTTCCTCTTTTATAGCACTATTATGCTGACCGCTGCAATAATCACAAAGAAACTAACTTAAATTGACCACCAATGGCAGAATCGTTACAACGTCGTTGCAAGAGGATTAAAGAATGTATTGCCGGGTTTGAAAGCTTCTGCTATTATGCTCTTATGGTACCTTTGAGAAATCTTAACCAGTCCTGTTCGAAACGACCGGTGGCGCGTGCTATTCCGGCTCAGATAGCGTGCCGTCTTCTTGGCAATACGCTTTCGCCCTGCCAACTTGACACAATTTGCCGACCCTGCGAAAAGACAGGTGTCTGGCTGTTTTATTCAGCATTTGTGGTTGGCGCTGCATTGCTGTTTCTGGCACTGTTCTGGGTATTGCGCATAACCAGACTTAGCCGCGTGCTGGGCTGGCTCACATCTTTTCTTATACCGCCAGTAAAATGGGCCGGCAACTGTTTTGCCGCAGCTGTTAAATTCTATAACAACCTGCCGTTTTAAGCATGCCGCAGCTGCTATTTTATAATTTTTCGGGCCGTAATCTGCCAGACTACTCTCAACACACATTTGACAGCATGCTTGTTGAGCATGGCCTGATCATAAAAGCAGGATATCAGCTGAGGGCACCCCACCCCGACGTTAAACAGATTAATCTGAAAAATGCAACAGTGTTTGCCGCTTTCGCCGATGCGCATGTCCATCTCACCCAGACCGGCATTGCCCTGTCTGGAGCACAGCTTGAACCAGCCACCAACCTGAATGAAGTCTCTGAACTTCTCAGCGCGGAAGCTCTCAACAATGAGTTTGTTCTGGGCTGGGGCCTCCAGGAAACCCGCCTGAAAGAGTGCAGGCTCCCCACCAGCGAAGAACTTGATCGCGTCTGCCCCGGTAAATTTGTCTGGACCGCCCGCCAGGATCTTCATTCAGCCGTTCTCAACTCGGTCGCATTAAAATGGGCAAGAACTATAGTTCCTGATCTGCAGGCACGAGATGGTCTGATCAGCGGCAACTTTTACAATCTTCTCAGCTACAGATTGATAGACAAACTGCCGGATAAATTCAAAAAGCTGGGCCTTGAATTGGCGCAAAAACACTGTTTTAAGAAAGGTGTAGCCACCGTTCATGCCCTTGAGGGCAGTGACACATCAACAGCTGACACTCTTGCCGTCGCTGAATTCAGCAAAAAAAACGCTCTCCACACAGTAATCTACCACCAGTCCGGCAACCCGACGATGGCACTAGAACATGGCTGGAAAGGCCTGGGCGGTTGCCTGTTAGCAGATGGCTCGCTTGGCACACGAACGGCAGCTTTACACGAAGCTTACGCTGACGCGCCTGATTGCCTTGGCAACCTGTATCTCAAGGCAAATGAGATTCGAAATCTGTTAGAAACCACACGCCAACACCAGCTACATCTGGCTCTGCATGCAATAGGCGATCGCGCCATTGACCTGGTTACGTCATGCTATGCCTGGGCATGCGATAAGCTTGGCAAGTCACCAATGCCAGACCGAATTGAGCATTTTATCATGCCATCAGACAAGGCAATCAGGCAGGCACGCGAACATGCAATCAACATTTGCATACAACCAGCTTTTGATAAATACTGGGGGGGCAGCGGCGGACTTTACGAGCAGCGACTCGGAAAAGAGAGAGCATTCAGGCTGAACCCATTCAAAACCATGCTTGATCTCGGCATACAGCTTGCTGCAGGCTCAGACAGTCCAGTTACTTCAATTGACCCGATTTCAGGTATTGCTGCGCTTCTGCACCACAGCAACCCAGAAGAACGTCTGAGTCTTAACTCTGCCCTGTCGCTATTTATCAGCGAACCACACAAACTTGCCGGCGAATCCCTGATCCGCGGACATCTCAAAACTGGCTACCATGCTGACTTTATCTGCCTCAACCACGACCCATTCAAGCGTTCGCCGGACCGCCTGCTGGAGCTTATGGTTAAACAGCTTTATATAAGCGGTCAGTGCGTTTACTCTGACGAATAAACGCGTTGTCACTAGTCTTCACCCCCAGATTTAAGCTGTTTCTCATGATTATGAGATTGCGTATTGACACGCTCGCACAATGACAACCTTCTCATATTAGCAAAAGGAGCGTCGCTGCGATCTGACAACCGCGACGACGCCCCAAGAGGTCTATCAAATTCAGTCGCTGTGTTTCTTCCAGTCTTCGACGCGAGCAATAGTCTTTTCGAGCAGATCCTGCACCTTCTTCTCGCTGGTGCTCTCAACCGAAACGTTTACAAAGGGTCGGTCGGGGTCAGGAAGTATCAGCACCCACTCATCATTAGCCAGCATGATTTTAACGCCATCAAGCAAATGTGTTTCTTTGTCTTTGGCGTATTCCATGGCATAACGCATGACTTTGCCTTTGTCTTCCCATGGGCAGGGAATGCGACAGGCACGTGCGTAAAAATCTGGAATGCTGTTCACTATCTCTGACAGCGGCTTTTTAAGCAGTGAAATGAATTCGAGCAATTTAACGCTGGAAATCATACCATCGAAAGCAGCCTGGAAAGCGGGAAAAATAATGCCGCCTCGTTCATCGAGACAAATTTCTACTTTTTCGTTCACCGCTGCATCCATCATGGCACGATCGCTGGTTTTAGTGCGCACTATAGTGCCACCATGCAGAATCGCCAGCTTTTCAAGCTGATGAGTTGAAGATACCGGCACAGCAATTTTAGCGCCTGGGATGAGTTCAAAAGCCATCTTTGCCCAGACGATCATAGCCTCTATTCCGCTGATAATGCGTCCCTGATCATCAACAAAGGAAATACGCTCGGCCCCATCGCCCATAATGATACCCAGATCAGCGCCCAGAGACTTGACAATCGAAGCCACGCTGGCCTGCGACTGCTCAGGCGAAACAAGAGTCGTCCTGTTTTCGTCATGATAAGCGTTGAGAGTTATCACCTCACAGTTCAGTTTGCCCAGAAAAGTATTGAAAATACCGCTGGCACCACTGAAACAATAATCCAGCACAATTTTCATGCGGCGGCTACTGATTGCTGCAGTATCAAGGCAACGCAACAATTCTTCGCTGTAGTTCTCGGGCACGCGCGGCGGAAAAGAAATTTCGCCGACTTCCTGAATAGACACGCGTCTAAAATCTTCACGATTAAAGAGACGTTCAATAGTTTTTTTCTGGGCGATGGAAATATCACGGCCTTCGGCATCAAAAATCTTGATTTCGATCTGGTTGGGATCTTCACTGGCAAGTTTGACATGTACGCCACCGCCGCGCATGAAAGCACCTGGCTTATATCTTGCGACCGGAGCCGGAGTTACCCGCAGATCGGCAACATTGACGCCGGCAGAGCTCAAACCGCTTATTATAGCGCGGTTGATTACGCGGCTGATTTTGTTGGAATCACGCGAGGTTATGATACTGGCTCCTTTGGTCAGGGTTGAGCCATAAGCCGCACCAATTTTACAGGCCATTTCTGGAGTGATCTCAATATTGGCTAGACCCGAAATGCCATAATCGTTGAAAAGGTTTTTGGTCCATTTGTCGCTCCAGATGATGCTTGAATAGACTGTAGAACCTTCTTCAACCTGCTTTTTCGGCCAGATTTTTACGTTTTCGCGAACAATCGCGCCCTTGCCGATACGGCATTCCTCGGCAATGATCGCGCCTGCTTCGACCACAACATTGTCTTGAAGATGGGTATTACCACCGATTACTGCTTCATAAATTTCGGCATTTTCGCCGACGTGGACGCCGTCCCAGAGGGTGCCGCCCTTAATTTTGGCATTCTTTCTGACGATGCAGCCATCGCCAAGCACACAGTTTTCCAGGTCGACACCGTCTTCAACAAAACAGTTCTGGCCAATAATTACGCCGCCCTTAAACTTAACCTTGGGCGAGATGTTCGAATTATTGCCAACCCAGACATCGCGACCGATGATGTTGAGGCGGTTTCCGGGAATTTGCAGCTTAACTTCGCCGTTAAGCACGTTTTTGTGAGCCAAAATATATTCTTCAAGACTGCCAATATCTTTCCAGTAACCTTCAGCAACGTAACCATAAAGCGGCAGCCCTTCTTTGAGCATAAGCGGAAACAGATTTTTGCTGAAGTCAAACTCGGTCTTTGCTGGAATATATTTAAAAATTTCGGGTTCGAGAATATAGATGCCGGTGTTTATTGTATCTGAAAAAACTTCGCCCCAGCTGGGTTTTTCGAGAAATCTGATGATCTTACCATCATCAGCGGTGATGACTACGCCGTATTCGAGCGGGTTGGTAACACGAGTGAGAACCATGGTAGCCATGGCTTTCTTTTCGCGATGAAACTTGATTGCTTCGGACAAATCAAAATCAGTAAGAACATCGCCTGAAATAATTATAAAGGACTCATCTTTGAGCTTTTCTTCAGTATTTTTCACACTGCCAGCCGTGCCATAGTCGGCGGTAGCCATCTGGTATTCCATCTGAATATCAAAATCAGCACCTTCACCAAAATATTTGGTAATAACTTCAGGCTGAAAATAAAGAATCGAACAGATTCGATCAAAATCATACTGTTTGAGCAGATTTACTATGTGCTCCATCATCGGGACATTCGCCAGAGGCGCCATCGGCTTGGGAATATTACAGGTTATCGGTCGCAAACGTGTACCAAAACCGCCAGCCATTATAACAGCTTTCATTTTCATTCCTCACTCATTCCAATTCTATATTTCGGGACAACTAGCCCGCAAAGATATTCTAGATTCACACCGGCAATTAGTCAAACTTTACTAAAAAAAACAATGAATTAGTGCAAAAACTGGTCTGAGCGAACTGAATCGTGGAACAAGCAGATGACTTAACTGGCTTCTGCGTCTGTCTAGAACCCCTGGACGTGGCATTTATTAAACAAGACAAGATATTGCTGCATCATCACGTTCCAGCTGGCCTTCTCGACAATACGCTGCCGCGCCTGCTCGCCCATAGCCTGGCGGCGGGCTGGTTCGACAGCAAGAGCCTCGACCAGCGTGTTTCGAAGCGATTCCAGGTTGCGGTGTTCAAAGAAAAAGCCTTCGACACCATGCGAAAACATTTCGCCGAGCCCGCCGGCATCAGGTATAATCGGCATCACACCTGAAGCCATGGCTTCTAGAACAACATAAGCATAGGCTTCTCGAACATTAACAGCAAAAGCAAATAAATCATAAGCCGGGTAAACCTTTTCAACATCGTTACGGAAACCCAGAACATGAAATCGGCTGCTATAACCAAATTGAGCAGCCAGACGGCGAAGATAATCAATATAACCAGGTTCTGTCTCACGGCCGATGTAGACAAGGTGCACGTTTTCACGGGCCCGACCTGCACCGCCAACATCAAACATTGAGCGCAGCAAATCTTCAGAACCCTTCATCTGCTCTATGCGGCCACTTGAGCCGACTATTACGTCATCATCTTTCAAACCCAACTCATGTCGCAAGCTGATTCGAGCCTGAGCGTCAGGCTGATATTTTTTCGTATCAACACCGCTTTTAATGCAAAGCACCTTGCCACTTTCGATTCCCCAGAATTTAAGAATTCGGTCTTTTACATAATCTGCATTCGGAACAACGGCAGCCAAGTTTTTAAAAAGATAGCGATGGATCGGATCTTTTCGGTAAAGTGAGCCAGCACCAATGCGATAAAAAAGAAAAAAAGGCACATGCTGGCTAGTCAAAACTTTCGCAAGCTGGACCGGATACATCATTTGCGTGCGAAAAGCCACAACAGCAGCTGGGTTAAGTTCACGCAGCATTCTAAAGGCAGCAGGGTAACTCACCAGCTCATATTTGGTGGTAACTGGAAAAGGATAGAGCTCAATCCCGCGATCAACACATTGTTTTGCAATCAGCGAACCGGCAGGAGCTGCTACCATAGCGCGATGTCCACGGCTAAGAAGGTCTTGTGCAAATCGCAGTCCAAACAGTTCAAGGCCTGAACAGCTGGCATAAGGCAAAAGCATAACCACAGGTTTATCGGTCATGATAATTTTCCTGAAATACGAACTTGGCTTTATAGATTCTACAGGTAATATACACTCGAAGCTACAACTGCAAAACAACAATTTGCGACCAACATAATCCAATTCACCTTAGAATTGGTATAATAGCCTTTCAGGAATTTGTTTTTTTCGGGTAAAATCAGAGTATGAGATCAATAAATTTTTTACTGCTGATTGCAATGTTGATGTCGGCCATAATGGTGAGCGCCATCGAGGTAAGGGTTTTTCGCCTTAATTACGCAAGCCCGGACTCGCTTGCGACTACCATTAAGGCTCTGTTCGGCAATCAGGTCAACATCGCGCCTGCTTACTCAATCAATGCTATTGCCGTGAGCGTGTCAGACAAAGCTCTACTGGAAGAGATAAGCAAACTCGTAGCAGTATTGGATCGCCGCCCTGCCAACCTTCGATTCTGCGTACAAAGCAACAGTCAGAACAAGGAATCCTCGCAGTTTATCGGGCTGCAGAAGAGGCACAAGGGGCGCGCTGAAACAGTGCGCTCGACTACCAATTCGAGCAGCCAGCGAACAGTCGTCGCCCTAGAATTTGCCAAAGCCTCGCTCACAGACGAACTGGTGCAAATCTACTCCCTGCCCGGCTGGTATGGCACCGAAACCATTCTTTTAACAACCTCACATGGACTCAAGGTTTCCGGACACCTGCTCGACAACGACCGAATAAGAGTTCAAGTCTGGTATTCACAGGGCAGCCAGGAATCTTCTGAGCTTCTTCTGACAGAAGTCGAGGCGCAGGCTGGCGAATGGTTCAGTCTTGGCGGTCTTGACCAAAGTTCACAGCAGACCAACTCCCATGTGGACATCAATGCAAGCACAGATATCGGGCACAGAAAAACCGGCGGTCAGACTGACCGCCGGTTCATGCTCAAGGTTGATGTTATAAGATAGTATTAGAAAGAAACTTCGCTGTCACCACCCGAGTAATCGTCATCATCACCAGTGCCACTGCCATCGCCATAACTACCACCCGGTGGTGGAGGTGGTGGCGGTATATCGTCGCTATCACCATTGTCGTCTAAAAAATCGGACGGGGGCGGAGGTGGTTCGGGATAATCGTCGTTGCCAAACGAATCCGGCTGAAGCATATCTGTGTCAGCTTCGTCTGGGGGTGGAATTTCGGAACTGGTGGTCGTAGTCCAGCCCGGATCACTCGGTGCTGACGGACTGATAGTAATTTCGTCGCCGCCCTCAAAAGCCGGTTCCTGATATGAGTCAATCTCGCCAAAATCGCTGGCAGCAGAAATAGTCAGCTCGTCTGGAATTTCGCCGGGCATAATACCACCAATTGCTTCAATTTTCGGCAGAGTCAAGGTCTCCATTATGCGTTCACGAATATTGGTCATATGCTTGAGTAACTCTAGACTGCCGTGATAAAAATTCAGTACCACCAGCTTGCGACCAAGCGGAATTATGACCATGTGGGTATACAGCCGTCGGTCGTTTTTCATAAAGTGAAACAATATATTTCCGATTTCGACGCCTGCCAGTTCAGACTTCCACTGATCAAAAAGACGAGGACTGAAAGGCATCAGACTGTCTTTTATAGCTTTGCCGACCTGCGCCAGATTTTGCGGTTCATCGTAGGTTGCAGCCTGCGCGTGCAAAAGAAACTGACCTTCGAATGCGCCAACTGAAGCCAACAAAGCCGGGCTGACATTTTCCTTGATCTGAAAATCGCTGGGAACCATGAAGCCAAAATCATAATCGCGATTGCGTATGGGTCTGAATCCATGGCGCTCACCATAAAATGGCCTGAGAAAAGCAGCGTAGTTATCAACACCAACGCCCTTGAGAGCATCTCTAAATATTGATGTCAGGCGCTGTCCATTTAAAACATAGTCGTAGAGAAACCATTTTTCGTTAATGAAACGGCAGTAAACTACGAATTCAAAATTGCCACGGGTTGTCTCAAGCTTAACAACGATCTTACTCTGAACCGCTTTATGATAGCGCGGGTCGGAATAGCTGATCTTGGCACCTTTGGCAACCCGGTTCATGATTTTCGACAAAAATCTGAACTCGTTGCGATGAGTTTGGATCTGATATGAAAAAAGTTCACGGTAGTCTTCCGGGCTCATACGTTTGAGCTGACGGTCAAACAGTAGATCCAAAAAAGTCTGGACATCAAAATTTGCCAGACAGATGTCATACTCTCCATCCATCATGGCACCCATAAATTCGTATACCATGGGGATAGGCGAAGGCAGTTCTGACCTGGCTCCGGGTGGTTCGGGTATATCTACGAGCAGCCCATCAGCGTCGATGATTTGGGCAAAACCCACCGAAGTCATCAAAACGGTAGCAAAAAAGAAAGCCAAAACTACTGATAATGCTTTTCTTGTGTCCATGGTAATAGCTTAATTCACTCCTCAATACTTTGTCAATTCAAATCATTATCTGATCACCATGATAATTGCAAGCACAAAATACCAGTCTCGGTGAGTATTTCTGGATATGCGACTCTAATGGCCAAAGGCCATTAGATCCACCAAAGATCCACCTAAAAATTAGCGGCTTGAAGGAATGCTTGTTAAATGCTAAAATCAAGCCCGAGCTTTATGCACCGGAGGCATGATAATGGGTATTGGCTTCACTGAATTGATTGTTATCCTGGTTATTATTCTGATACTGTTTGGCCCCGGCAAGCTGCCAGAAATTGGCAAAGCGCTTGGAAAAGGCATAAGAGAATTCAAAGATGCCCAAAAGGATGTAAAGAGACGAACCTCTGATTCAGACAATGAACCAGAGGCGTAATCGCCGTTCTGAGCTTTCAACGCATCTGAGCTCGCCAGGGCACATCTGCAAGCTTGCCAGTGAGCTATTCTTAACAACTGATGGTAAAACGGCTTCAAAGCATGCACAAATCAGCTACAAGTGCCTGTCTACCTGAAATAAATTCTGAGAGATAAAATTCATGAGCATTACATGCTTAAGTAGGTAACGGAGAAGATTCATGAACAATAAAAACATAAAAGATCTGCTTTTCACGCATGCCAGGCAGGTCACGCTAACTCTTCTGTGCTCATTCCTACTCTGCATGGTTCTTTGCTCGACCAGTTTTGCTGACACACCCGAACAGCGCGAGCAATACCGTTACGCACTAGGACTCATACAGCGCCATCTTTATGAAGAGGGCGCCAAAGTGCTGTCACGCTTACTCTCAGAACCTCAGGTTTTCTCGCAAAGCGACGGTGCCCTGTTCTGGCTGGCCGAATGTGAATTCCGTCAGAAAAACAATGTTAAAGCAGCCGGCCTCTACACAAAACTGATCAAGGATTACCCGCAAAGCATTTTTCGTGACCGCGCTGCCTATGGACTTGGCTGGTCTCACACCAACGACAACAACCCAAAATCTGCAACCGAAGCTTTTGCCAAAGTCAGCCGCACTGACCTGCCGCTCTGGATCGACGCCAATCTCAAACGTGGCTTTCTGATGGTGCGCTTCAACATGGATACCGATCAGACCGTCAGAGTTTATGAAGAACTTTTAAAGGAGAACACTTTAACAGAGTCACAGCGATTTGAATGCTATCTGCAAGCCGGTATCGGCAAATTCAACCAGAGCATTTACCGACAGGCTCTCGACCATTTTGCCAAAGCACTTGAGGTTTGCCCTGAAGATAAGCGGCAACCACTGCAATTTTATATTGCCGAGTCGCATTTCCGCCTTAAGAACTACAAGGAAGGCGCAAGTGAATACGCCAAAACCATTGCTCTGGCTCCTGACAGTCAACTTGGCCAGAAATCTGCATATTCGCTGGCCTGGTGCAACATCAAACTCGGCGAGACAGACAAAGCCGTGGCACTTTTTGAGAAACAGGCCAGCAACCCATCATCTGCAGTGCGGGCCGATTCGGTTAAGAATCTGGTTGATCTGCTCATGAACCTGCATCAATATGAGAAAGCAATCGCTGCGATAGACAATGGGATACACGCCCTTGCCGAGGCAGACAGACCAGATCTAGCCTATATCAAGGCTCTGGCATTGTCACGAACTGGTGAGTTCGAAAAAAGTCTCATCGCCTTCGCCGAATTTATAAAGAAATACCCTAAACAAGCCAAAACAGACGAGGCCATTTATCAGAGTGGCCTGGTTAATGTAGCCCTGAGCCGCTTTAAAGAAGCTATCGAGCATTTCGAGAAGGTTAGTTCAGAAAGAACCGACCCAGATTTGCGCGAGAAAGCCATTTATCGCATTGGCGAATGCTGGTTCAACCTCGGCAACATCAAACTGGCCGGCGACAATTTCAACAAAGTCATCAAGGTCTTTCCAAAAGGAAAGGCGCGTTTTGACGCGTTATATCAGCTCGGCGAGCTTTCCTATATGCAGGAAAGCCATGCCGATGCACTTACCGCCTTTGAAGCTATTGCCGCCTCAACCAACGAACTGGCACCACAGGCGAAATTCAGAGCCGGGGAAGTCCTTATGAAAGCAGGGCGATACAATGACGCTATTATTTGCTTCCAGGACTACTTGAACAAATACGCGAATGGTAAACTAAGAGAAGACGCGATGTTCAAGATCGGGCTGAGCTGGCTTGAGCTAAAAGATCAGGCACAGGCTCTTGCTGCGTTTTCCCAGTTGATGAATGCCAAGGGATACTTTCGCCAGGAAGCACGCTTTCATATTGGCGAAATTGCACGCGGTCTCGAAAATTATCCACTGGCAATACAGCACTACAAAGCGATTACCGCCGAGGACCCCACGCATCCCCTCGCCTCACGCGCACGCCGCGCCGTTGGAATCTCACTATTTCACACTAAAGACTATAAAGGCGCTGTCGAAACCTTTGCCGCCATTCTCAAGGATTATCCGGCTACCGATGCGGCTATACCAGAATCACGACTGTGGTTTGGCAAGAGTCTGATCGCGACTGGCGAAATGGAAAACGGCATTCTCGAAGTGCTCAAGGTCCCTGTTCTTTACCCCAACAGCGGATTTTCAGCGCAGGCCTATACAGAAGCCGCGAGAACCTACGAAAAACTAAACAACATCAACAAATCACGCATGATGTATGAAGAGCTTCTAAAAACAAGTCCAACCGCTGATCTACGGCAGGAAGCCGAGCAGGCGCTGAAAAAAAATTAACCGATTGCGCTTTTAGGTCCCCGTAGCAAATAAACCTCGTGATATCACATTTCGCCTGGGCCATTCCCGGCGAACAATTGCGTAACAAACAAAGCAGCGAGCTATAACACCTGGTCTCATAATAATTAAATTTTCCTGCCTTTTTGCCGATAATTATAGAAGATAAAAATGGCGGAGGCAAAAAGATGCAGACTCGAAAACTACTCGCTCTCGCAATGGCAATGGGGCTAAGTACCCAGCTCTACGCCACCGACACGTTCGACATGGGCAAGGTGCAGGTTCTCGGCAAAGATGCCCAGACCGATAAAATTGACCCGTCTCGGCAAAAACTCACATTCGACATGGGTGATCGCACTGCACCAATGCCGGAACTGGTACCCGAAACCGGCCCGCTTGAGTTCAGACCAATGACCGAAAAGCATCTGCTCGACAATTTTCATCGCGAAAACAAGGATGAATTGTCGATTGCAGCTGGTATTGGCACACGCGGCGCAAATGAGATCATCGTCAATGGGCGTGGAACAAAAGAAGGCTACATTGGCGATCTCACCATTAGACGTGAAGCCCGTGACGGCTTCAGCTCATCGGTAGACACCAGCAAAACTGCACTCGAAGCCAGCGTATCTTCAACCGGTGAAGGCAGCTACGCGCTTACTGCCGGTGGCGAATACTCGGTAGAAGAGTATGCCCAGCGCGGTCTCAAAACAATACCCAGTCCAGACGCCGGCATTGAGAATCACGTAAGTCGCATAAAGCTTACTGGCAATTCAACTCTCGAAGACGGGGCATTTTTTACCGGCCACATGGCAGTCGACTCCGTTTCACGCGACATCAGAAACCCTGCAGTCAGCTTTTCAGAAGAGCAGACCACATTCTCGATCTCTGCTGGCGCCAGCTATCTCAAAAAGATGACCGACAAATTCAAAGGCCGCGCCGCTATTGACCTTAAAAAAGATAAATTCACCGTTACTTCCGGCACCGACAGAGATTTCACCAAGACAGTGCTCGATCTGGGCGGCGTATATGAAGCGTCAGCCAAAACAACAGCAAACTTTGGCCTGAAACGCATGAGCCTTATGTCCAGAGATACAACCGCGCCCTATGCAAGTCTCGACTATCGTTTCAGCGAGCCATGGCAACTGCTGCTGGCCTATGAAGAAGACCTGGGCAATGACAGTCTCGAAAAGATCTTTATGCCAAGTCGCTACGTCGCTGCCGATGACATCAACGCCTCGCACCTCAAAACAGCTAAAGGCTCGGTCAACTACCGCACCAACAAAGGCGACACCTTGGGCTTCGATGTTTTTAAGCAGACGGAAAACGACGCTATTGAATACCTCGACTTTCATAATCCCGGCAAAAGCCTGCTCGAATCAAAGCTCAACTTTGTTAACGAGGCTCGGCGCTCAGGCGCCAGCGTGCGTGGCTCGTTCAAAATTGAAGACAATTTCTGCATCACGCTGAAAGGCACCGCGCAGACAGCTGAAAACAACGCAACCGGGCGACGCCTTTCCTACGAACCAAAACGTCTGCTGGATGTTGGGTTCAATTATACCGAAGGTAAAGTAATGATTGATTTTACACGTCGGGCGGAATTCGATCGAGAAGCTCACACGCCAAACGCTACTTACGGAGCTGACGATTATAGTCGCTCTGATCTGGCAGTTCGCTACAAGCTTAATGACCGGTTCAGCACCTATCTGAAGATCAAAGACCTGTATGACGAAGCGAAAAAGATTCGTTACGATGTTCCCGAAGAAGGCAGAGTAACTCTCGCCGGACTCGAAGCGCATTTCTAGGAGGCAATAACAATGCAAAAAATATTTCTGGTTGATTTGTTTGTGAGTGGCGGCCCGGTAATGATTCCGATTGCAATTTGTTCAGTTATCGCGCTGGCAATTGTGATTGAGCGGCTGCGTTTCTACTACCGCAACCCCAACAACGGTGCAACTTTTATGAAAAAAGTAAAGGGTGCAATTATTACCCGCAACTTCTTCGACGCCATGAAAATCTGTCGCGCCGAAAACACCCCAATCGCCAACGTACTTGCAGCCGGCATCGACCATCTCGATCTCAGTAAAGAAAACCTGCTTGATGTAATGCGCCAGGAAGCTATGGTTCAGGTAAAAAAATATGAAAAACATCTTGGCAAACTCGCCACCATCGCCAGCATCACACCACTGCTCGGCCTGACCGGCACAGTAACAGGCATGATCTCTTCGTTTGCCGTTATATCAACTGTTGGCATTGGTGATCCGACAGCCCTTGCAGGCGGAATTTCAGAGGCTCTCTATACAACTGCTGCCGGACTCATGGTTGGTATTCCCGCTCTCGTAGCGCATAACTGGTGCGAATCTAAAAGCTTCGAATTCGTTGAACAGGTCGATATGTATTCGCTTGATCTCGCTAACCAGGTAACCACAATGGAGGTCAGCTGTGAAAAAGCTGCTGCCTGAAAAACACAAACAAAAACCACAGATCGTCGTTACCAATCTGATTGACGTAATTCTGCTGTTGGTATTCTTCTTCATGATCACCAGTTCATTCGCTCGGAATCAGGAAAAGCTGCCGATAGATGTTCCCAAGGCTGCCAACGCTACCACCATGGAAACCGAAAACATGACTGTGCAGATCGCCAAAAACGGTCATATATTCGTTGCCGGCAAATCGATCGAAATGGCAGAACTGACTTCACAGATCAAGACCTGGGTAACCAACTCACCTGATCGCCCTATAATGGTCGAAGCAGACAAAGACGCCAACTATGGCCGAATCATTCATGTTCTCGACCAGATCAGGAGCTTCGGCGCCGTTAACATCGGCCTGGCAACCAGACCAGAAAGCAAATGAAACTTCTAAAACTAGTCAACACCGAAAAAGTCGAAGGAATGGAAGAGTTTCAACTTTCCATTATGATCCATCTCGCCCTTCTGCTGGCGCTTTCTGCCTTTTTCTACTGGCGGCATATCGCTCAACCGATTAAGAGACAGATTGTTCCAGTAATGCTCATCGCTCAGGTCAGCAAACCGCGCGTTGGCTCGGGCGTTGAACAGAAAAAAGAAATAGGCGCCAAAAAAGCTGCCGGAACTCAGAAAAAAGTTACTCCAGCTCACAAAAAGCAGCCGATTAAAAAAGCGGCAACCGCCAAGTCGGCGGCAAAGCCAGTCCCGGTGCCAGCCAAACCTCAACCTGTTCTGGCAGCAGTAGAGAAGCCAGCTGCCGAAACTCCAGCGCTAAACGACAGTCCTATTATCGCTGAAACTCCAGTCGAAATAACCAAACCGTCAGTAGTTCAGGAAGCAGTTGTTAGCAATGCTCCGGTGCGCCCGACCCACAACAGTCCTACCTTTGAAACAATCAGCCAGTTCAGTCTCGAAAAAAGCAGCGCCAGTGAACTCGAACCCAATCTGGCTGGACCAATGATGACCTCGCAGCCGTCTTCTCTGATGCCAGATTCATCGATGTTCGATGACAGAGCAAGCGCCAGTCCTGAAGACTTTATGCCGGCTCCTACCGGCGTAGAAGACCAGAAAATTTCTGATGGCGCCGGCGTCTTCGAAGTCGGCTCAATCGAATCATTTGGTGGCAGCGATGAACGATTCAGCCCACCGGCCATTCTTTCACGGGTTATGCCCGAATATCCCACCTGGGCACGCAAAAGCGGTGTGCATGGCAGCGCGGTTTATCGCGTTCTGATTCAAAGAAGCGGCACTGTTGGCGATGTAGTAACCATGAGTTCAACTATCGACCCCAAGCTCGCCATCAACGGTGCTCAAGCTCTGCGTCGCTGGGTCTTCACACCGGTTCTCGCCAATGGCGAGCCTCGTGAAACCTGGATAAAGATCACCGTTCAATATCAATTAAACTGAATTTTCTCTTTTAATCATAAATCTCCTCCAAGTGCAACCGGGGCTCGCAAAACGCGAGCCCCGGTCATTTTTAGCACATTTTCAACACATTTTTAGCGCTGATGCTCTGGTCAATTGCAATTGTCTGGCTACTGCGTTAAAATATTGCAATCAAAATTTCTTTCAGGAGACAATCAACAATGTGGCAAGCTCTTCTTATCGCACTTATACTGGCTGCACCAATGGCAATGGCTCAGGTTCCCGAGGGAACACCAGTACAGGCTGGCAATCCGACCACGGTAGCCAGCGAACCAGCATCAACATCTCAGATTCCTGCAGGCGTGACTCTTGAGAAAGCAACCAACCCGGTCATCAAAATTTCTACCGAAAAAGGCGACATGCTGCTTGAGCTGTTCCCGGATGTTGCACCAAAGCATGTCGAAGGTATGCTGACCCTGACCAAAAAGGGCTTCTACAACAATCTGACCTTTCACCGCGTGGTTCCTGGATTCGTAATTCAGGGCGGCTGTCCACAGGGCACCGGCACCGGCGGCCCCGGCTACACACTCCCAGCAGAATTCAATGCCCGAAAGCATCTTAAAGGCACTTTAGCCATGGCACGCAGCAGCGACCCGAACTCCGCTGGCAGCCAGTTTTATATCTGCCTTGATGCGATCCCACACCTCGACAATCAGTATACTGTTTTTGGCCAGATCGTTCAGGGGCAAGAAGTGCCTGAGAAGATCAAGCAGGGTGACAAAATGCAGGTATCGGTAATTCAGGATCAGAAATAAGCTGAATTCGCAGCTGAGATTGCTGCGACCTCTTCTGTGCATGTTGCCTCGCAATGACACTTATATTCGGTCATTGCGAGGCAACATGCCGAAGCACTCTCGTTTTCATCAGTAACTTTTCGTACCCTCTGTCCTGGCGTGGCAAATCTACCGATAAACATAGTATCGATTTGTGCGCAAAGGAAGTCTTATGAACATTACCATCGCCAGCTTAAAACGAAATGTTCCGCTCAAAAACCTGGTAACTTTCAAACTCGGTGGCCCGGCAGAATATTTTTATGAGGCAAATTCTACCGATTCTCTGATAGCGGCGATTGCCTTGGCCCGCCACGAAGGCATGCCCTGGTTTCTGCTTGGAGGCGGCTCGAATCTGGTAGTTTCAGATACCGGCATAGAAGGCCTGGTGGTGCACAATAAGACGACCGAACTCAAGCATGTTGATCATGAGAGTCGACAGATCAGTCTTTCTTCCGGGCTCGACCTGGAATTTCTGGTTGAACTGGCGCATCACCTTGGCATGAGTGGGGTCGAATGTTTCACCGGAATCCCGGGTTCACTGGGTGGTGCCATATACGGCAATGCTGGCGCTTACGGACGCAGCATAGCAGACATTCTGATTGATGCGCAGGTGTTGTTTCCAGATGGCAGTATTCAGACGGTTTTAAACTCTTTTTTTCAGTTTGATTACCGCACCAGCCGTATAAAGAATGAACCTTACATCGTTTTGAGTGCAAGGTTTCAGCTCGAAGCCGGCAATTGCGACGAGATCAAGGCAAAGATGGACGACATTAGCGAGCAACGTCACAGCAAGCACCCGCCGTATGAGGTCGGCTGCGCTGGTTCGTTTTTCAAAAACCTGCCGCCCCTTCCCGGCGAAGACCGTCGCCGCGCGGCTGGCAGCGTGCTCGAACAGGCTGGAGCAAAAACAATGTCTTATGGTGGCGCAAGGGTTTTCGACAAACACGCCAATTTTATTATCAACGAAGGCAAAGCAACGGCTAACGACGTCAGACGTCTTGCCGACATGCTCAAAAAGAAAGTTCTAAAAGATTTCGGCATCGAATTGAGTGAAGAAGTCCTCTACGTTGGCCGGATTTGACTTTTAAGAACATATAATTTTGGTAGTAAGAAAGTTATATGGTTTAAAAAAAAAGCTATTTGTCGGGTTCAACAAGGAAGGGTTGCAGGTCAGGATATTTTTGAAAAATTGGCAAATCTATTGCCGCCTGCTTCATGAGATCAGAATTTTGAGCTTGTGAGAAGCCCTCAGACATTTTGTCCTGATATTGTTGAATCTCGGCACCTTGTAATGCCATTTGCTTTTTTGCTTCTGGCATAGCCTCTTTAAATTGAGCAACAGCTTTTTCGTCTTTTTCAACGCGCTCAGCAGCCGTTACCAAGGCTTTATACGGTTGTTGGCGCTCTTTCTCCAGTTTGGGCAGTCTTTCTTGTGCCGAAGTTAACTGTTTCTGTTTTTGAATTTGTTTCTTACTGTTTGATTCTTTACCAATTGCCTGTTGCAGCTTTTCGATGTTTTTTTTCTGGTCTGCTATTTTTTTATCTTGTTTAGTGAAATAGCCGGCCTCGTCACTGCGAGCCTTTTCCAGACTTTCACGGCTTTTTTGCAGACGGGTTTCAAGATCTGCAAGTTTTTTATCAATTTTCGCGGTAATTTCTTCGGTTAGTTCTGCCCCACTCTGCTTGCCAATCAAGCCTGATTTCAGCGCATCCATATTTTGCAACATTCGTGCCTGTACGAAGCGTATTTTGACTTCATGAAAATCTGCAGGATCCATACCTGTTTCTCTACATGCAAGCTCTTCAGCATTAACGATTGAATTGCCAAGCAGTAGAACCCCGGCCAGTGATTTAATTGCTTGCTCTGTGCCACTTGCGCTTTCTGGAGATATATTAGATCCTTCTTTTAGAGCCATAGTGGCAGCAGTTGCTTTTGCCTGAGCAATTTGCATGGTTTTTGCAAATAGTTCAATTCTTGTATTCTCAATTGCTGGTTTGCCAGTGAAGACAGCTGGCTCAGCAGAGACCAGAGATAGACTTAAAGCGAAACATGCAGCTAATACAAAAATTTTACGCATAATGTTTTACCCTTTTCAACGATTTTAATTGCTTCAATTACTTGCAGAGGCTTTTACTTTGCTGAGGTAATAAGATATACCAGCTTTAAAGCCGGAGACAACTCTTTTGTAACCGTCCTATGGTAAATATGATCCATCGGCAGAGAACCCAGCCATGGTCATGTTGGCAATGACCTATTCTAACTGGTCTCCGCCAAGAATGAAAGTCGACATCCCGAAAAGCATACAACCTCAAAATGCGTTGACATGCTGCCGATGCAACTTTGCCAGTCTGCACCGCTGCCAACAGCCACTCTGGCATGTCGGCGAATTCTGTTTTGCTTAAAGTTTCTGCCAATGGCATTTTCTCGGCAACCAATAGATATTCACCTGCTGATGGCACTCTAAATGTAACGATGAACCTGAGTTCCTGGCCATCGGGAACAATTGCCTCATCATTGGCGCCAAACATCAACTCTTGTTAATTTTGTCAGCATAGATTCTTATCTGATTGCCTTCGGCCTCTTTGTTCCCACAGTGCCTGTGCGCAGATAGACCTCGAAATGCTCAGATTTTTTACGTCCCGGATGATACCATTGTCAAAATACACAATCTATAGCTAGAGGTTTGATAGGGCGAAGATGAGCTTTATCCCTTGGCTCTTGCACTCGGCAAAAAGTGCATATTCTGCCGCAGCAGAATAAAAACAGATCCAGATGTAAATATTACTTATTCAAACCCTGTGCCTGCAGCACTAACCGTCTTTTTATCGGTCGCTGAGATTTTTTTTGCGAAATTTGTTGCCTGAGTGTTAAGCTTGCTATCTGATACATAGCACCAGAATCACGGAGCAGAACTAATGAAAATAGAAAATCACATCAAAACAGAAGCTTTATCTGCAGATAAACAAAGTTACTCTGTTCCGAAACAGTTTGACAGAAATGCGCGCTTATTTGGATCTGAGCCGCTTAGAAAATTAAATGACAGTCATGTAATGATTATTGGTCTTGGTGGGGTTGGAAGCTTTGCAACAGAGGCTATTGCACGTTCTGGTGTTGGCAGACTGACCCTTATTGATTTTGATGAAGTCTGTATCACCAATGTAAACAGGCAACTTCATGCCATGTCATCTACCATCGGCTGCAGCAAGGCTCAATTGATGGCGGAACGCGCCAGGCTTATCAACCCTCAAGCCAGGGTTGATCATCTGCACATCTTTTTCGATAAATCAACTGCCGGCGAAATTCTTGCGGAGAAACCAGATCTTATAATTGATTGCATTGATAATGTAACAGCAAAACTGTATCTGCTGGCCACTTGTATTTTTCGTGAGATACCGGTCGTAACCAGCCTTGGGGCTTCCGGGCGCGTAGATCCGTCACAAGTAAGATACTCTGAGTTGCGCAAAACTAAAAATGACCCGTTGGCAAAGGCAATTAGAAAAAATCTCTGGCAACATCATAAAATTAATCTAAAACGCGTTTCAAATCTGATCGGCGTTTTCTCAGAAGAGCCTTTGATCTTACCAGATCCTGACTATAAGTCTTCTCTCTGTGGTGAGGAGTGTGTTTGTCCGAACAGCTTGAATACGCACCATACATGCTCCAAACGCAATGTGATATGGGGTAGCGCAGTTTTTGTAACCTCTACGTTTGGAATGGTGGCTGCCAGCCTTGCAATCAGATATCTTACTGGCGATAAAACCATATCGCTCAAGCCTGTTTTAAAAGTTCTTCCAGACGATGATGAACCTATTATCCCAGTCTAAGACTGCGGGATACGTGGCTCTAATGGCCTTTGTCCATTAGAGCCACCTAAAGATTAGTGTAACTGGCTTCTTTCTGATGATTTTGACGAGATTTTCTAACTGATATAGCTGATTGCGGAAATATTTTTTTGCGAAATTTGTAACCAGAGTGCTAAGCTTTGTATCTAACATAATGATGAATGATGTCGAAGCAATAAAATCTGCACTGCATGGTCGCGAAGAGGGCTTCCGAGCTATTTTCGCGAATCATGGCGATTTTTTGTTCACGCATGCGTTGCGCTATCTCAAAAACCAACAACTTGCTGAAGACGCCGTCCAGGAAACCCTGACCGCCGCTTTCAGAAGCCTCGCAAGCTTTCGTGGTGACGCACGCTTACGCTCCTGGCTTTACAAGATTCTGCGCAATAGTTGCCTCAGACTTATCACCAAAAACCCGGTGCCACTGCAGATTCTGATTGAACCAACCAGCAGTGGCCCGGCAGAGAATATAGAGCTGCGCCTCGATGTTGCGGAAATGCTTGATCGACTGCCTGAGCGTGATCGCTCGATTCTGCTGCTGACATACTGGGATGAACTGCCACTTAAAGAAGTGGCTGAGTTACTTGAAATAAGCGAGAACAACGCCAAGATTGTTCTGTTTCGCGCCCGCAAACGCTTCGCCGAACTCTGGCAAAGGCACGGCAGGAAGGAAGAAATAGAAAGTGAAATGTGAAGAATTTCGCACCCGCATGACCAAAGTCGAAAGTAGCTGTAGTGAGCTTGAGCAACACATGGCTGAGTGCCCAGACTGTTCAGTCTGGCTCGAACGTGAACTCGCCGAGCCGCCTCAGGGTCTGACGCCAGCTCAATGGCAGGCGGCTACCGCACGCTGCTTCCCTGAGCAGCTGCCTGAGCAGCCTGCTGAAACACTCGTTGAGATAAAGGAGCCAGAAAGTTTCTGGGGCAACTATTTACATGGTATGACCTACGGACTGGTGTTTGGCCTGTCGATAGTGTTTGGCTTTGCCATACTGCAGCTTCTCCCGGATGCAGGCGAGAAGTTGTCGAGCAGGTCGCTTGCGCAGGTCAGCTTCATCGAGCAATCAGAGCGGGAAATGCCAGTTTTTTTTGAGCGCGGCAAATTTGATGTAACCTTTTTACATGACGACGACTCTGAACTGATGAGCTTTGTTGAATTCGACAACGAGATGAAGTTTTTAGACTATTCCGAGGAGGAAAATTTATGACTCGAAATTTCTGGATGAGTTTACTGATAATGTTTGCAATCGTTCTTATACAGCCTGTGATGGCACAGCCCGCCGGACAGGGCAATGACCCGACACTTGACCAGGGGGATGAACCAGTCCCAGAACAGGGTTTTAAAGGGCAAAGACCAGGTATGGGTGGCCAACAGGGTCATGGCATGCGACCCGGAATGGGGCCACAGGAAGAACAAGACCCGGGGCAAGAAGACGGTAGGAGAAAAGGTCCGATGGATCCAGAGCGGGAAAAACAGATGGAGCAGCGCAAGTCTATGATGGCAATGGCCGAAGCCCACAAGCAGCTTTCGCTGATTTACGAGCAGCAGGGCAAAATCGACGACGCCGCAGGTGAACTTAAAAAAATTCTAACTCTGATCTCAAGCGAAACCACACCAGACAGAGATCCGGAGCGTGAGCGTCAAAGGCTTAGCGGCAAGCTGGTTCCGGTTTACCATGAGATTGCCAGACTCTACCTGCAGAACAACCGCCTCGAAGACGCTGAAAAGATTGTCAACGAAGGCATCACCAGATTTGCTGACGATAATCCGGCGGCAGCCACCAGACTGCTGTTGCACCTTGGCGAAATCTACAAAAACTCGAAGAATCTCGATAAGGCCGCTGAAAATTACAAGCGCGTAATCGAGATGAACCAGAAGATTCTCAACAAAAAGTAACGCTTATAACTGCCCCGGCGTGCAATTATTTTGCGCAGCCGGGGCAGTTTGTTTTATAATGACTTGAAAGGGTAAGCGGGAGGGCGCAATGGAAAAGTATGAAAAAAACAAAAAATTTTCGCAGATAATTCTATGTAGGCAACTGCACGCTCTATACGACCTGCTGCAGGAACGCAAAGATGAAATACTCGCAGACCCTGCCATGAATCCCGGAAACGATGAACTCAACGACGAACTTGAGCAAATATATCACCGCTGCCGACTGATTCAGGAATGTTTCGAACAGTTCTGTCCAAGCTGAAGAACGGATCTCTCTAAGGAGCTTCAATGAAAGAAAAACTTCTGATCGCACTTTCCCATACGTTGAAGGGCTACCTGACCGAGCCAAACGCCACCAGGCTTATTCAAAAAACGATGTCAACCCTCGAACAACAGCTGCACGCAAGGTATATATACATCGCCCTGCAGAACAAGAAAACATCTTATCTTGACATCACTCATTCACATGGCGTTTCACGCAGCGCCTTGAATGAATTTCATAAAAAAATCGGCAGCAACAGCATCGGTAGAATATTTTTTAAAGACAGTTTCAGTGTTATCAAAAAGTCTGATAACCTGGACGATTACGAAGAAATGCGCATAGATGATGACTATGCCATGTGTGTCGCTGCGCATATTGGTTGGGAAGGTCGGACACACGGCTTTCTCGCCTGTTATTTCGACCACGAGTTTGAGATCGATCTGGCAACGCGTAATTTTTTCCTGTCGATGGCCGGAGCCTGCTCAGCCGCGCTTGAGAAGGAGGAATTGCTCAACCTCATCTCTGAACTTCGCCAGTTCGACGTCGAAACCGGCATTTATTCACATCAGTACTTTATCGGCAGACTCGAAAAAGAGATGCATGATACGCAATTCGAGTCACATGCGTTGTCTTTGGCGATTTTAGACATGGACAACTTCAAATCAATAATCAACCTCTACGGGGAAGAAGCAGCGCGAGAAGTGCTCAAACAATCAGCTGAAGTGCTCAAAAGCCTTATTCGAGGCTGTGATGTGCTTGGCACTCACGGCATCGACGAGTTCATACTCTACATGCCAGATACTGATGCCACAAAAGCCGAAAAAACCATCAATGACTTTAACGCATACCTCGACAAAATAGCGTTCACCGCCAACAATATCAAAACGTCTTTTTCATGCGGCGTCACACAGCTTCGCGAAAACGAAGACGACCTTGAAGAGCTTATTCAGCGCGCTCAACTCGCTCTCTACAATGCTCGCAAGTCGGCGCAACATACGGTAGTGATCGAAATCTGATCAGAACTGGTTGCTTTACCAGTCGGGTTCGTCGGCCTGCTGACGCGAGCGAGGCCGGCTACGATTTTCGAACCATTCGTTTAACTGCTGAGCATTCATGTCGAACGGGTCTGCTTCATCATTACGCTGCGGCTCGTTTCGATAGTGAAGCTGCGCCTGGCGTTCGCGCTCCTGCATCTGCTGCAGCAGGCGTTCAACCTGATAGGGATTTATTTTTACATTCTTGAGAGCACGTGCGCGCTGTGAAGCATCTGGTTTCTGTGATTCTGTCTGCTGAGCATTGTCAGCACCCATATCAACATCCTGACGGTTTTCAGACGGATTGTCAGCAGTCTGCTCATTCAGCTGTTGAGATTGCGAAGCGGTTTGCTCTTCATTCTCTGCACTCGGTTTGCTTGCCTGCTGCTGGTCAGAATCAGATTCTTCGCCCTTCTTCTGGTCACCTTGCTCACCCTGTTTCTGCTGATCTTTCTGATTGTCTTTCTGACCATCTTTCTGCTGATCGCCGGTGTCAGACTTTGACTCAGAATCTTTCTGTTCTTCACTCTTCTGGTTTTCCTGCGACTGGTCGCCTTTTTGCCCACTTTTCTCACCCGACTGCTGGTCGCTTTTATCCTGTTGTCCCTTTTGATCCTGTTTTTGCTGATCTTTCTGATCCTGTTTCTGCTGATCTTTTTGATCCTGTTTCTGCTGCTGTTCTTTTTTTTGTTGTTCTTCAAGCTTTTTGCGGGCTATCTCAAGGTTATATGCTGCTTTTTGATCGGCTTTTACTTCAACACTGCTACTGTAGGCCGAGACGGCAGCGGCGTAGTCGCCAGCCTTAAAGGCTGCATTGCCAAGATTATAAAGACTGTCAAACCGCATTTCAGCGTCTTTGCCAGCAGCCGAAGCAGCCTGCATAAAAAAGCCAGCGGCCTTCTGATAATCGCGGCGGCGATAGCTGACTACGCCGAGATTGTAAGCAATGACCGGATTATCGGGCTCGGCAAATCGCGCGCGCTGCAGTTCGGTTTCAGCTTGTTCAAGATTACCTTGCTGCAAAGCCGATAAGCCATTTCTGATATTGAAAGCCGGATGTGCCTCAAGCGGTTGGGCAGCGCAAAATAGCAGCGTCAGTAAAAATATGGCTGACGCCAGCAAACGAAAAGTGTGACTGAATATACTTGAACTACCAGCATTATTAAAATGATCGTAAGATTGCTTCGTCACTTCGCTCCTTTTCGCCACGAGTGGGGTCATGCAGATTGCACCACAGGATAGGAGCACAATCTGCCGCATTGAGAGGTTGAAATAGCAGTTGATTCTAATCATATTCTTTTAAGCCAGTGGTCGCGTTCACGCTCATAAGGAATGCGCTCAGAAACCATCCATTCAAGCAATAATAGAAAAAAAGCCAGCAACACCAGGATATAATAAAGCTCGCGCCGAACAAGCCGGGTGCCACCAGTGACTACAACTCTCTTTATACCATCCAACCCACCTATAACTTCTTTGGCACTAGATATATCAGAAGCTCTGAAATAGCGCGCGCCCGTCTTTTCGGCAATTTCGTTCAGGTTTGTCTCTTCAAGTCTGGTGATGACAACCTGCCCCTTATGTCTGAGATATTCAACATCACCGAACCAGTTACGCGAAACCGGGATACGACCGCCTTTTTCGCTGCCAATTCCAACGGTAAAAACCGGTATTTTTTTGCGCCCGGCCTCGTCAATGGCTGCCTGTAGACGTTGTTTATCCTTATCTTCACCATCAGAAATAAGCAAAATAACTTTCGACTGCGAAGCGGTCATATCAAAACGATCAAGCGACGTCTGTATTGCCCCCGCCAGATTAGTGCCCTGCTTTGTCAGCAGATTTGGACTGACTCTTTCGAGAAAAGTCAAAAAAGCGCCCTTGTCGTAAGAAAGCGGGCTTTGCACCATGGTCTCACCAGCAAACACTACAAGACCAACCCGGTCGTCACGCAAACCGTTGACCATGCGCCCGAGAATCGCCTTGGCAATTTCGAGTCGTGAGTTCCCTTCAATATCGGTGGCATACATTGACTTAGAAATATCAAGCGCAACAACCAGATCAAGCCCCTGCCCTACCACATCTTCTTCGAAAATGCTGCCCTGTGGGCGCATTAACCCGCCCCCCATCAACATCAGACCCACTAGAACCATTGCCCACTTAAACACGGGTCGACGCGTCGGCTTTTGACTGGCAATACGATCAAGCATGGTTACACTGGCAAAGGCTTCGCGTCGTCGGCGAATGTCACGCGATGCAACCCGCCACAACACCGCTACCCAGATAGCGGTGATCAGCAGCAAAGAAATGTTTTCGGGGTTTTTGAACATCAGAACAGCCTCTGAAATACTCTGCTGCGCAGGTAAACTTCGAGCACCAGCAGTGCAAATGCCGGTGCCAGAAACCAGTAGAAACGCTCAGAGTATTGAATGGTGCGGCTTACATCAAGTTTGCCCTTTTCGAGAGTAGCTATGGTTTTGTAAATCTCTTCAAGTGCAGTGTTGTCAGTGGCCCTGAAATACTGGCCACTAGTCATGAATGCAATGTCTTTAAGCAGCTGCTCATCAATCTTTGGAACATATAGAGAACCGTCACGAGTACGCGCATACATTTTGCGGCCACCCTGAATAATCGGAATCGGCGCGCCTTCGAGACTGCCAACGCCGATTGTGTAAACACGAATTTTCTTTTCTGCTGCAACTCTGGCCGCCTCCAGTGGGTCAATGCCAGAATTGTTCTCACCATCACTAAGCAAAATTACTACGCGGTCGCGCTTGTCTTTTCGTTCAGGCGCAAATTTGTAAACTGCGTTTATAATGGCATCACCGATCGCGGTACCATCGTATTTAAGCATATTCAGAGAAGTCCGCCGCAGCAGTTCAGTGACCACCCCGTAATCCACGGTCAGAGGGCACTGAGTCAACGCCAATCCGGCAAATACAACCAGGCCGATGCGGTGATCCTGAATACCGACAATAAAATTCTCGGTTATCTTCTGCGCTGCCTTAAGACGGTTCGGCTTGAAATCTTCGGCAGCCATGCTGCTTGAAACATCTATTGCCAGCATAATATCTATACCCTGGCGGTTAACAGTTTCCCGTTCCTGGCCGTATTGCGGCTGCATCAGAGCAAAAACCAGCAAAACCAACACTAACAGGCGCATAAGATCGGGCAAAATCAGCAATCTGCTACGCAGGCTTCTGGTTTCTCCTGCAAGAAACGTAAGCGGAAAGCGCAATCCGCCCTTTTTAGTAGTGCGACTGATATAAAGCCGATATATGGCTATCAGCGGAATCAGCAGCAACAACAGCATGAATTCTGGGCTGTTCCATCTCATTGGTGCCACACCTCGTTGGTAACAAGATGTCGCAGGTCTTCGAGCATCTCTTCGGCAAGAGTCGAATCAACCTGCGCACCCGTAAACTTGATAAGATCGCACTGGTTCAAAAGATCGCGGGCACGCGCAAATACCTGTCCTGAAATTCCGCCACACCGAAAGCTTTCGAGCAGCTCATCGGTAGTTGCTGCTGATCCAATGCCGACTCTGTAAGCATCCTGTGCGTAAACCTTAAGAATACCGGCCAGACTTTCGCAGATTTCTTTCATCTGATGCTGCTGCCAGATCGGCGAGCGCTCAAGCCGTGCTATCGCGCGCAATGCCATCTGCTGAGGGCTCAACTCAATTCGGCGACGCTGCCGATGAACTGGCGTGGTCAACCAGCGATAAAACAGCCACAACAGCCAGAATGCAACCAGCACTGTAGCAACCTGCATCAGCAGATAACCAATTGGCAAGGCAACAATTTTGGCCGGCATAAGATCGTAGATTTCTTCGCCAAAAGGCAGCGCCGGCGGTGAAGCTACCGCAACCGTTGCCGAAGCGGCAAAGTTTGCGACATAACCAGTCGAACCGTCACTGCATCGATCACCTCTTTTTTTCACTGTCTTTGCGAGGAGGGCGACAGCACGACGAAGCAATCTCAGATTCAACGAGATTGTTTCGTCGCCGTTGGCTCCAATCAATGACAATTTACGTAACAAGATTTCACCCCCCCAGGTTTAACTGCAATAATGAAATGGCTCAGTTGCCTGATTCTACTGGTTCGGCCGTGGCATTGCCGCCAGCCGGACTGGTGTTGGTTGCGGTGTTGCCGAGAAATTCTTTGACGATAAGCTCGTGATCGATCTGCATTGCTTCAAGCTGAGCGAGGCGACTGATTTCTGCAGTCATAAGTTCACGCTGTTTTTCTTCGGTCAATTTACTGTCGGTAAGTATTTTCTTCCTGAGATATTGGTTAATTTCCAGGTTCTTCTCAAACTTGCGTATCTGCTCAATAAATGCCGGGTCCTTTTTGATGTTTTCACGTTCGGCGGCACGAGCAAGCAAAAGTTCCTGGGTCATGCCATTAACTACTGCTTCGACCAGTTCCTTGTTCAGAGCGCGGTCTTTTATCTGAGCCAGTTTCTGGCGCACTTCCTCGGCACTAATGGCATTACGATTGCCAAAGCGAACGACGCTGCCCTGATTTACAGTATTTTCGATCGGGTTCTCTCCAGCTTCGAGCAGGCGGCGGCGTTCAACATCGTAAACACGACCAAGCCGATTGAGGCAGTAACGAATCGAATCTTCGCTACCACTTGCCACTTCTGAATCAGGCGCAAAGTTTTTAATGAACACCAGCTCGGCAAGCGCTTTTTCGAAGTCGTTAAGCTCATTCATGTAAACCTCGGAGAGAACCCGACGCAGCTTGAGACTCTTTTTTGAAACCGGCTGGCGGTTGATCATTTCTTCGATTACCGCAGCTGCTTCCGACGGCAGACTATGCGCGAGCAGGCTGGCAGCAAGTGTCTCCTTTTCGACATAGGACATATGCCGTGACTGGTAGTAATTCCAGGCAAGGGCAAGCGAAAGCACCAGTCCAGCGATAATCATTACCAACATGGCGTCAATTTTGCGCGAGATGCTTCGTAAACTATTCATACTGTTCCTCTTTTATTTGTGGCCTGTCATGCGTAATTCGCGGGCTGCGAAAAGCTGACAAACCGGTTTTACTACTGACTCGCCCGCAGTCAGGGCAATGAGATCCATGCCGAAATTACGGCAAACTCTTATCAGTTGCTGATCAATCCGGTTCTGACGGTCAGTCAGCTCCTGCATGGCTGCCAGATCAGAGGTGTCGAGCACCATTTCTGCTCCAGTCTCAGGATCGGCAACCTCTATCAATCCGACATCAGGCAGCATGCGCTCACGTGGATCTCGCACCAGCACCAGAATCAGATCGTGTCTGGCAGCTGCAATCTTGAGCTCGCGCTCGATATTACCGATACGCAGCGCATCAGTGACCAGAAAAACCACCGAACGGCGACTCAAAGTCATGTTTAGATAATCAAGCGGTGCCTTGAGATCAGTATCACGGCTCTGCGGAATATAATAAAGCAGTTCGCGAATCAAGCGAAGCACGTGAGTTCGCCCCTTAGCCGGTGGCAGAAATTTTTCGACCTTGTCGGTGAACAGGCAGATACCGGCGCGGTCATTGTTGCGTTCAGCTGCCAGAGTTATCGCAGCAGCAAACTCGACAGCGCTCTCACGTTTTTCGCGACTTCCTGAGCCAAACGCCATAGAAGCCGACAGATCAAGTGCGACCACGACCTGCAGTTCGCGCTCTTCAATGTGCTCGCGCACATGCAGGTTGCCGGTGCGCGCAGAAACTTTCCAGTCGATCGCTCTAAAGTCGTCGCCACGATAATATTCACGAATGCCGGCAAATTCAATGCCGCGACCCTTGAAAACCGAGCGATAGCTGCCAGAATAGAGAGAATCAACCAGATGTCTGGTCTTGATCTCTATACGTCGAACTTCTTTAAGCAGCTCTTTTGGAAGCATAGTGGTTGTCGGCGATGCCTCAGGGCACAGCCACTCCTTCCATGATTCTTTTGACTATCTCGTCAGAGTCGATATCGTCGGCCTCGGCTTCATAAGTCGGAATCACGCGATGGCGCAGGATTTCATACATCAACGCCTTGACGTCGTCGGGCTTGACGTAGCTGCGCCCTTGCAACAGCGCACGAGTGCGTGCCGCCCTGGCCAAATATATCGATGCGCGCGGTGAGGCACCGAACCTGATGTAGCTCTTCAGCTGCAAACCATATTTTTCAGGATTGCGTGTCGAATCGACAATACGCAAAATATATTCGATGATCTTGTCATCTACGTAGATCTCGCGGGCAAGGGCGCGTAAAGTTAGAACCTGCTCGGTTGTAACAACCGGTTCGATGATCTCGACCTGATGAGTTTTTTCAGCAAGACCCATGCGGCGCACAATATGACGCTCTTCTTCAAAAGACGGATACTTAACGACAACCTTGAACAGAAAGCGGTCTACCTGAGCTTCGGAAAGACTATAGGTGCCTTCGGTTTCGATCGGGTTCTGTGTAGCCAACACCAGAAATGGCTCCTGGAGCTTGAATGTCTCGTGCTCGATCGTTATCTGACGCTCCTCCATTGATTCGAGCAAAGCACTCTGAACTTTAGCCGGAGCGCGATTGATTTCGTCGGCAAGCACAAAGTTTGAAAAAATAGGTCCTTTGTGAGTATTAAATTCAGAAGTTTTCTGGTTAAAAATTCGGGTTCCGATTAAATCGGCGGGCAACAGGTCGGGCGTGAACTGAATGCGCGAAAATCCGGTTTCTACAGTACGGGCTAGCGCCTTTATGGCGAGGGTTTTGGCCAGTCCCGGCACTCCTTCGAGTAATATGTGGCCGTCACTGATCAGCGCCATCACCAAGCTGTCGAGCAATTCTGACTGCCCGACCAGCACCCGCTTTACCTGGTTTTTGATGCTCTCGATAAGCAAACCTGCTTCTTCGATTCGTTTTTCGATTTCTGGCGACTGGTTCATTATTTACTCCCGTTCATTGCATTATGGCGTTGATAATTTCTCGGGCATCGGCATCGATAGGGGCAAAGGCCCGAGCCGGCTGGCGATTGGCATAAAGAGTCATTTCAATATCTCCTGACAGGCGGTGACAAGCCTGACGGGCAGTCTCTGAGTTACACATAGCGCTCGCTCTGGCCAGCATTTCATCAGACGTCATGCTTTCGCTCAGATTACAACTGCCAGCAAGAGCAGCTTTGCCAAACAGCTGAAAATACTCCTGATAGAAAGCTTTGTCTGCTTCAGGATGCTGGCGTTTGAGGCGCGCAACTTCAGCGGCAAAATCAACGGATCGACGCAACGGCGCGGAAAATGTGGCAGCCGCAACAATCTCAGCGTCTTCGATGGCGTTTTCCATGCCATTAACAGCGGTTTTATCCTGATCACTACCAGCAGAGGGATTACGCCGATTAAACACTGCCGATAGAACCAAAATCGGTGCTATTACTGCAGCCAGCAACAGACCGGCAACAAGCAGCATTGTGAAAAAGTTCGAACCCTTTTCGCCAGACTCTGGCGCGGGCGAAGTCGGAGGTGCACTATCCTCTGCACCCGCTTGAGCCGGTGGAGGCAGCACGGTAATCTCTATCGCTTTGGTAGAATGTGTCTGCCCGCTGCCGTCAGCAAAGCTGAACGCGGGGATAGTGAATTTGCCGGACTCCTGTGGCACCAGCTCATATTGAACCTGAGTGCGTGCAGATCCCACACCATTGATAAAACTGGTGCTCTGGCCACTGCGCGTCGAAGCTATGTCAAACCCTGGGATTGAGCCAATTCTTGGCAGGCTGAAAGTCTGCGTACGACCCGAACCAAGATCCTGCGTCAGCGTAACCACCAGATTCAGTGATTCGCCAAAACCAACCTCCGTGCGATCGACCTCGGCATCTATGGTCAAAGCAAAGCTCTGTTGCACGCAAAGCAACATAAACAGGGCCATCAGCATCAGAATTTTAACAGTGCGCACCGTGCCTCACCTCCAGTTTCATAAAATATAGACCACGAAGAATAACAAAAGTTCCAGAAAATTGCAGCGATTGTTTTTTTTCCAAAGAACGAAATTGATTTTTTTTGCGAATATGTTACCCTGTTACAATGAATAATTGTGCCTCAATTTCTTATGTTTCGAGCTCATACGTCGAACTGACCCGCACCTGCCACCAGAGCTGCGGTTACTGTTCATTTTATCGCGACGACGCCACTCTGCTCAGCATTGACGAAATCAGAGACAAGGTTGTTGAGCTGTCAAAGCGCAACGCAACCGAAATTGTCTTTATTTCGGGCGAGCAGCCACAGGAGTTTCCGCATATCCAGATCGCGTTGCACAACAGCGGCTTTGCATCTTACGCCGACTATCTGCTTGCCGTCTGCCAGGTTGCAATCGAAGCCAATCTGCTACCAGTTCTCGAAGTTGGCTATCTCGACTCCTATACTTGGGAAAAATTCAGCACAGTCGGGTGCTCAGCGCGAGTTAATCTTGTCGCCTCAGCCCTCGCCAACTCCGGCCAGGCCCTCGAAAAATCACGCGGCCGAAATCCGAGTGCTGGCAAAGCCTGTATCGAAGCGATGCACTCTGCGGAGATTCCCTACTCCGTCGGCTTTGTTATCGGCATCGGCGAAAGCGAAGAAGAGCGCCTGCATTTTATCAGTGAAATTGGCCGATTCTGCACTGCCGACCCAATTCTGCAAGATATCAGACTGATTCCTTTTCAGCCGACACGCGGTTGTGCCATGCACGAACGACCTCCCCTGCCCTTTTCAGCGGTTGAAAATGCTATTGTTGCGCTTCGCGAAGCATTTCCAGTGCATCATATTTCTGTGCCGCCCTGGCTTTTTCACCGATTTCCAGAGCTGGTCGCAGCAGGGCTCAACGATCTAGGCTCAGTGCCTATCTTCAGTGGTGATCCAACCCATGACAACTTTGAGATTCCGTGTTACGAGACTCTCAAAGCCCGCCTGGAGGAACTCAATGTCCACCTTTACGAGCGAGGAACCCTCTCGACAACTGCCGCACTCAATCGCCCGGAAGTATTGAACGCACTGACCCACACCAGAAGTTTGATCGAGCGCCGGAATCTTTCGGGGCTCAATCTGATCGACAACGAGCACTGTTTTGTCTGTGGGCCCCGGAATAACAACGGACTTCATATTCCGATGAAAAAGTCGGTTGAAGGACACACCTGTACCTTCACCTGGACACCAGGACCGGCATATCAGGGTTACGCCGGCATTGTACACGGCGGAATATTAACCACTCTACTAGATGAATCCATGGCCTACGCAGTTATGGGTGCCGAGCTGAAAATTCTCGCAGTCACCGCTGACATGCGTGTACGTTTCCTAAGACCAGCGCCAGTAGGTGTACCTTTAAAATTTGTCGCCACTCTCGTCGGCCAGCGTAAAAACCTTCATTTTGCGCGTGCCTCGGTCATTCTGCCCGAGGGAACCGTGCTTGCAGAAGCAGAAGGCCGCTTCGCCGAAATAATCTTACAGGGAGTCAGTAAATGAGCGCTAAAAAAGAGCAACTTAACGTTACCATATACACACCGCAACACAAGATCAGGGGGCAGCTGCACCTGATTCAGAACAGTCGACTCTCTGATATTTTGAATACAGAAAGCATGTCGCGCGACTTTCTACCAATCACTGGCGCATCTATCACTGATCTGCGCAGCGATGTCACCGTGCAGGCAGCTTTTATCTCGGTTAACAAGAGAATGATCGAAATGGTCGTCGAAGAACACGACCCGGCTATAGCAAGCTAAATAGAGATACACCCAGGAGCTGACCATGAATCGATTCAATCATTTCGCCTGCCTAAGTCGCAGTATTGCTCTGCTTGCTCTTTTCATACTCTTTGTTGTCACGCAGACCAGTGCTAGCGAATTTGTGCTTTTCCACACCAGCGATATACATGGCGCTATCGCCGCGCGACCGGAGTCAAATGGTCCAGAAGGCGAAAAACGCCTGATCGGCGGCTATGCTGCATTAAAAAGTCTCGTAAATTCCTACCTTGCTAATCCTGAATATAAAGACGCGCGCATAATGTATCTCGACAGCGGCGATTTTTTCCAGGGAACCCCAATAGTTGACCGCACGAAAGGCGCGGTTATGATCGACTTTCTCAGCCACATGAATGTTGACGCTGTCACCTTGGGCAATCACGAGTTTGACTACTCCTACCCGAACCTGGAAAAACTGTTCAAGGCAAAAAAAATTCCGGTTATCTGCTGCAATGTTTTCGAAAAAGCGACAGGTCTGATTCCGGCGTTTGCTGAAAGCTACCGTATTTTCACGCATCAGGGCCGCAAAATTGGCGTTATCGGAGTCGATACGCCTGAAACGGCACGCATGTCATTCGAGAAAAATGTAAAGGACCTCATTTTCTGCGAGCCTGAACCAATTGTTAGGCCTCTGGTCAAATTATTGCATAAATCTGGTGTCGATTTTGTGATATTGCTTTCACATCTAAGCTACGAATCTGATATTAAAATTGCCTCAGAGATCGAAGGAATCGACCTTATCATTGGTGGACACACTCACAAATTAACCAGAGAATTCACCTGGGCACCACCTTACAATACTCCAATAGCTCACCCTGGCAGCTCATGCGAAAATGTTTCTATTGTGCACATAGATCTTACCGACGCTGCCTCCCCGATTTTGCGCCTCGAATCGATCCCGCTTTATGTCGACGAAGTGGGGCTCGACCCACAGACAAAAGAGCTCGAAGATTCTTATCTTGACGAGCTCAAAGTTGAAATGCGGCGTGTTGTTGGCGAAAGTCGCGTACATCTCTCCCGTGGAATCAGCGGCGGTGACTCACCGGAAGGCTCACTAATTGCCGATGCCATGCGCAAGTTTTCAGACGCCGATTTTGCGTTTATCAACTTTGGCGGAGTCAGGCAGCCGTTTGGGAAGGGTCCGATAACTGTTGAAGACGTATTCATGGTTCAACCGTTTGACAACTATCTAGAAGTAATCGAGATGAACGGCTTTATGCTTCGCGATCTTATTGAGCGAGCCTATTCTAATGAAGCTCGTGAAATCGACAACGCTGACAAAGCAGACGCAACACAACAACACAACACTGACGCTGAAGGGCTTAAACTGGCAGTAGGGCCGCCTTACGGGATTCTCATACCCTCTGGACTGCACATTACCTACGACCCTTCGCTGCCACCGATGAAGCGCCTTCTTAAGCTTACGACCAGCAACGGTAAAGAGCTGGAGGCTGAAAAATTTTACAAGGTTGGCTTTAACGATTTTGTAGCTTCGGGTGGCGATGGATTTGACTATCTGCGTGACCTGCCCAAACACACGACGCTGCCGATCCTGGTGCGTGATGCTCTGATGAAATACATCGAAGAAATAAAACTCATCGAAAAGCGCCCGGAAAAGCGAGTATTCAACGTAAAACTACGCGAAGAAATCATCGACTGACATGGCCAAAGCCTGGTTTAAGAACCGCCTCAACGACCCTTTTCTCAAGAAGTCACGGGCCGATGATTTTCGTTCGCGCGCAGCCTACAAGCTCGAAGAGATCGACGAAAAATACAAACTGATCAAACCGGGCAACAAAATTCTTGATCTTGGCGCCGCTCCCGGCAGCTGGTCGCAGTATGCTCTGCGCAAAGCCTGCGGCAAAGTGAAAATTATCGCCATCGACCTGCTCGAAATTCGCCCCATTGAAGGCGTAATCATTCTTCAGGGTGACATTCGCGATGCGCAGAATCAGGCAAAAATTATCGAACTCGCTGCCGGTAAACTTGATGTTATTTTGAGCGACATGGCCCCGGATACAACTGGCGTACATTATGCCGACACCGAGAATTCAGCCCTGCTGGTGCATCTCGCCCTCGACATAGTCGAGAAGCTGCTCAAACCAGGTGGCAGCTTCGTCGCCAAGGTTTTTGAAGGCGCCGAATATCAGGCACTTTTGCAGCGCACAAAAAAAATGTTCGGCTTTGCCAAATCGTTCAATCCGAAGGCCTCGCTCAACCGCAGTCGCGAACTATTCCTCGTTGCCCAGCAGTTCAAAGGCTCAGCACCAGACAAAAACCAGGGCTAACCAGTATATTCTTCCGATAAATTCTTCTTCTAATCGTCATAAACACAAGCAAGACAGCAATAAAACCAGGTCTTTCTAAAAAAATTGTCATGTACATAATTTCATGCTAGCTTTATAATACCTAAATTTTTTGAGAGAGGTTTAACAATCCATGAAGAAACTAATGTGTGTACTGATTCTCGTCGTCTTTATCGGTAGTATGGTAGTAATGACCGGTTGTTTTGGTGGTAGTGACAGTCTCGGACTTACGCTCGGATTTATCGCTATAGCCATCGTCATTGCCAGCAGCGGCGGTGGAGCAGCACCAGTGTTTGCTGCCAACACCAGAGCTTCGGAGAGACCGGCTATCATGGCCGCCGTTACAAGTTCCAGACGCTTTCGCGGCATAATCAAGAATGCTCAAAACGTGGAAATTCCAGCTACTGTCGGATTCAATACAGACGGCAAGCTTACCATTGAAGCATCTGTTACTGCGGACTCAAGCAACGGCCAGTATACTGTCGAGGTCTATCCATGTGACGAAAACAATGGCGATGCACCGCTTGCTGATCCAATTTACAAGCATCATTTTGTTAAAAACGTTGCGGCTGGCGCAAATGAAAACTACGCAGAAAACCGCGATCTTGCATCAGACACTGCAGCCGCATTGATATACGACAAGTGGACCGACACGAGCAAACCAACTATAGACAAAACCTACATTGCTCCCGCCGCTATAGTTGCAGTAGCTGCATCGCTTACTCAACAACTCAATGATTCAAAAGTCGGCACCAGTTTTTATCCTTACACCACTACATTATGGGATGGCTATGACATCACTGGAATCAGTTATACAGATCCAGCAAAAATGTATTCAATTTCCGGATTTGTAACCCAAAAAGACGGTTTAGCCGGTCAGGACGGCGTTTCTGTATTTGCCTGTAACAATGCCTACTGCGGTTCAGCAAGTACAACCGTCGGTGTTTACTCAATTAACGTAATACCTGGCTCCTATGAGGTTTACCCCCAAGCTGCTAATCATACTTACACACAGCAGCAGGTAACAGTCACTGATACAAACGTAACTGGAATCGATTTCCTAGCTCGGTAAGAGTTCAAAGCCATTGGTGGTTTTCTCTTCAGATAGAGGAATCTAACCGTTAGAAACCAGCCGCGCCATGCAAATGGCGCGGCTTTTTCATACGCGATCTCTACGCAGAAATCACCCAAAAGCGAACCAGCAATTGACGAAAATCTGTGAGGTCTGCGTTTAAAGTTGTGTTAACATTAGTGTTAGAGAATAAACGAAAAGGACTAGAATATATTTTGCAGCAGCACCTTCGATTGAAAATCATTCTACAAATTCTTTTTTTGCTGACCATCGGCTTAAATGTCAGTGCTGGCGAACTACCGTCGATATACAGGGTTGCCTTCGATATTGGCGCTCAATTTTATGACTATCAAAACTATCAGGGTATCCCGTATTTTCATGGCGGACTTGATCTTTGCGCGCCGGCTGGCACAGAAGTTTTTATGCCGATAGCCGGGCGAGTTACCGTCAACGACTACCAGATCGTCGCTTTAAGAAATCCGCATCAATTCAAATACCTGCGCCGGCCTTATCTTCCCAACGAAAAGTCAAATACCCGCTATCTTGAGGTTTCAATAGTCGATGAAAAGGGCAATAACTGGATGTTTCGCCACATCGCCCCGAGTTCAGTGCCAGCCGGCATGTTCAGTGCCGCCAGTAGTGGTGCGATAGTACCGGCTGGCAGCAAAATCGGCGAGGTCGGGCGCTGGATTCAGCCGGTTTTACCAGAAAAGCGTATGTACAACCACATTCATCTCGAAATCCTGTCACCGGACGGCACTTTCCTTAACCCGACTCAGTTTGTCAGCACAGTAAAGGACTATTACCCGCCAGTAATTCACAATGTTTATGCGGCTCGACATGGCAGCAATGAAGCGACTTACCTCGACAACAATAACCGCACACTCAGTGGCAATATCGACCTTATTATCGGGGTTAACGACCGCATGAACCGCACAGCCTGGCAGCAATCAGTTTATTCGGCTGCATGGTCACTAGATCGTATGAACTCTGTCAGCAGCACAACCAACTGCCTCCCCGAACGCGAGGTTTTCAGGTTTGACAAACTCCCATTCGTCGGCGAAAGAGTACAGTTGAGCACTACAATTTATCGCGATTCAATCAGAGCTGACTCGCACGCCGTCATGGCCGATGGTGCCAACGGACCACGCTTTTTTCTGGTCAATCTGACCAGCGGAACCAGCTCAGAAGGCTATTCCCCCAACAACCATCTTGACACCACCCAATTGCCTAATGGCCGCTATCGTCTCAACATCAGCGTCAGAGACAGCGCCGGCAACCTCCGCCAGAAATCCGTAGAATTCCAGATTAAAAACTAATACATCAGGCTGGGCGAGATTTGGTGACCAGATACTCGGTGCCGCCCATGTTGAGTTTGTCGCCGGGCTTGATTTGGGTTGGTTTTTTCAGTTCGTTGCTGTTCAGGCGACAGATATTCGATGTCGTCAGCGGCTTTACCATCATCTTGCCATTATCGAGAAAGATTTCAACGTGCTCGCGGCTGATTTCTGATGCAGTCAGAACAATCTGACAATCTCTGCGCCGGCCAATCTTTATTATCTCAGACACGGCTTCATAAGGCCGGCCGCTCTCGTCTTCAATCGCAAAAACCATTTTCAGACGTACCACTCCCTGACCCGTATCTTTGCGAACTTCGCCGACAACTGCCTGAATACCTCTTTGTGGTTTTGGCGACTCGACGACAGGAACTTTTGCCGACTGTTGTGCCGGCCGCGTCTTATTGGCATCTTCTTCGTCAGACTCGACTGGTATAGCCGTTGCAGGAACAGTGCTTTCGCCTGCGGGCGCAGCTTTTGAAACTGGCAGAGTATTTTCACCGCTAGGTAATGCCCTGACATCCGGCAATGTGCTTTCTCCTGCTGGAGCAGTAGACATAGCCGGTGCGGTTTTATCAGCTGCTGGTGGGGGCGGAGGCGCAGTTGACACTGCCGGCTTTTCATCTGAAACACCGTATTGTGCCAGTCTGGCATTAATATTGACCGGTGTTACAGATTTCTGCTTGCCGGTATTGCCGCCTGATTCAAACTTTGCGGCGGTTGAGGTTGTGGGCGTCTCTACAGCTGGTGCTGGTGCTGGTGCTGGTGCTGGTGCTGGTGGCGAAGAACTTGAGCCTGCTGCCGGCTCGTCTGGAAAATACATCTTTCTGGCTTTTTCAAGCTCTTCATAGTTCATGAACAGAGATTTGGTCGACATCATTGCAGGCGCACTCTTCTGATAACGCCACAATTTTACACCCACAATCAGTAACAGCAACCCGGCGCCGAGAATCAGCCATGAATAACCACGTGAAGCATTGAGCGGTGTCAACACCACCGTAACATTGTGCTCTCCACGAGAGTCTGCATAAGTGATAACAGTGCTATCTGACGAAAGTGGAATAAACTTCAGCCCATACTGCGCCGCCAGAGTTCCAGACTCGGGCTTGATTTCAAATTCTGCATCACTGACGACCTGAATATCCGGTGTGCCCTGCAGGGCACCCATAAATTGAAGCTGCGCAGTGTCGATCTTTACTCTGATCACCTTATCAACCTGCGCATCAGGAGCCAGAGTCGCGACAAAAAGCTCGCCCGGTCGCACTACTGGCGGAAGCTGCAACTCGGCCGCCAATAAAGCGTAGGCCTGCCCAAAAACGCCAGATACTACAATTAGAGCAACAAAGACCAAGTTACAAAATTTCATACCTCACATCCCCTTTTTCCAACCTGGAAACCACTTCATTAATTCTTCGACACTGGCTTTGTGTGGCCGGTGGCCGCCAAAAATTCTTCCGATTACGTTGCGTTTAACTCGACGCTTAGCCTTCTTTTTGATAGCAGAGCCGATCAACTCAGGTTTATCCCAGCTGCCGCTGACGGTAAGATCAACAAAGGGTATCCCGGTCGCGCGATCCTGGGCGGTTACTGTCCACTTGCGCAAACGACGGCCAATGTCAGTCTGCCTCAGGCTCTGCGGATTGATCATCAACTTGGCGTCGAGCTGCAGCGCCGTAGGGTTGAACTCGCTGTTGCCTATTTCCATGCGCAAATGCGGGCCCGCAAAAAGACCATCCGCGATCAGAAGCCGGCCTTTATAAAGATCTTCTTCGTCGGTGGTAACGTAAAAATTGAGCTGCCCGACGCTAAAATCAGGTTTTTCAAGAAAATCTATACGGTTTTTTCCCATCGCCGAAACGTCTACCAGTGGCAACGAGGGCAGATGAATATTCTTAAAATTCAGGTTAAAAACAGCATCGCGGTTATCTGGTCCCAGCCAGGCCGCTTTAAAAGTGCCGTCGAGCATGCCACGAAAACTTTCGACACCGGCAATCGAAAGTTGTGCAAAATCAATATTCTGCAGAACACCATTGAGATCCATTGTAAAGGGCTTGCCCGGCAAAAACGTTCCGCGCGCTGCCTCAACGATGATCTGCCCGCCAAGCAATCCGAGAAGCGACTTTTCAATCTGCGCCGTGCCGGTGGTCGGGTTGTAACCAAACTTAATCTGGCTGCTACCAACGGGCACCGTAAAAACCTGGCCGCCTGCGTCATATTTAACCGTCATTTCGCTGCTGCTGACTTCTGCCTGCAGCTCAGGCGCCCCAATGGTGCCAGTCAACTGCAGTTTGCCAGCCAGCCAGCCTTCCTGCGGAAATGACAGCGATTTTACCACCATGCCGCCAAGCATTGCCAGCAGATCGGCAGGAAAAACGCGGTCGAGACTGCCCGTCAAACTAAGTCTACCAGTGCGTGTCGGATCCTCGAGCCAGCCATCGGAAACCTTAATAATTGAGCGGCCGAACTGACCTGATAGATTTTTAACTCCGATACGCGCATAACCAGAATCAGTGCGCCCAGCAAACTCCAGGTCGGCCGAAAGTTTTTCTATGTCATTCTTAAGTGCGTTGAACCCAAGCGCAGCATCTTTAAGAGACGCAGTGCCAGTGGCCAGAATCCGATCCGGGGTACCGGCCAGACTGAATTTTCCGGCCAAATCACCGCTCTTAACCTGGAGAGCACTAACCAGCGTTTTTGGCAGTAACCCGGCGGCCATAAACTCGTAGACCCTGGCAACGCTCAACCCGCTGAGTTCAGCGTCAAGGCGTTCAATCTCAGGCTTGAAACCCCGATCCAGGTTTTTAAGATGCGCCTTGCCGTTTATTTTAACGCCGGCATCAAGAATCTTACCGGCAAGGTTCTTGATTTCGACCTCGAAAAATCGCGCGTCACGCTTTTCAAATAATGCTTTGCCGGCAAAATCACGGGCCAGCAACACTGCATGCCCACTTTTGCCGAATAGCGGAAAATCAAGATTAATCTTCGAAAAACTTACTTCACCACGGCTAGAAGGCGCAGAAAAACTGCCATTAAGATCAGTCTTCGCCGAGAAGTTCCCTGAAAGTTGAAAAGGTATGGCAAAGTGGCCAATTCTGGCAATCTCAGCCGCCAGAGTCTCAATTTTCTGGCTGCTCAAAGAAATCTTGAACTTTTCTAACTTCTGCTGAGCAGGCAGTATACGGCCATCTGCCTTGAGTGCAGCGCCAAAAATATGCGAGTCACCCTTGAACGTCAGCTCAGGGCCGCCACCTGTAAATAGATTTTCAATAACCACTTCGGCATTGGTCTTGCCGAGATCAAAGGTGACGCCTTTTACCTTAAGCGCAGCATCACCGGCCTTAACAACTGCGAGATAGGCGTTGTTTTCGTTCTTCAGCTGTATATAAAATGGCAGACGTGCAGAAAACTGTGGCATGCCAAGATTGAGCGTCGGAAACCGCAACCAGCCATCTAGCTGGGGCTGTTCAAGCGATCCAGATCCCAGAAAGGCGAAATTAAAATTGCCAGTCAGAGTAAATGGGTATTTTCTCATCAGATCAGCGCCTTCTGGCTGAGTTTTAACAGCCTCCAGCATCCGCGTAAAATTGTCGCCACCGCCTTTGAAGCTCAGAGTCTCAAAAATTTTGTCATGCAGAGATGCCTTTACCTCAAGCTGCATTGGAATTCCAAAAAAGCCAAGTTTGGCGTCTAATCTGACCTTATCAGGTTTTTCACTTTTTGTTAAATCAAAACGGTCAGTTACCAGAGCCGCGCTCAGATTGTCGGCCCACAACATTTTTCCTCGACGCAAAAAGAGCATTTTTTCGATATCAAGATCAATGCGGTTTTCTTCTGTCGCTGAGCTAAGTTTCGCGTTGACCAGGCGCTTACCGATCAGCTCTACACGGTCGAAATCCGGGCGGTGCACAAGACCAAGACTTGCCTGCAACCGTTCAGAGGAAATTTCAAACACACCATTGCCACTAGTAGAAACGACAACAGCTGCTTCATAATCTTTTACAAATGGCGAAACATCCGCAAAAGTGGCACGGCCAGTCGTTTTAATTTCCAGATTTTCTATTTTCGCAAGCAGATCATCGCAGGTTATAGTGCCCGAAGCCAGTTCGGCGCGCCCATGCAGCTCAACAAAATCTTCAGAATTAGTGCGACTGAGAATCCGGGCCCCATCAAAATGCATTTCGACAAGACTGCTTTTCCAGTCATCGAGATTGGAAAAACCTGTCGTGATACTTAAAGGCCCGATAATATCAACGCGGCCCAGATAATTCATGATCTGATCACGCTGCTTTGCCGGCAAAAGATTTAGTGGCACCATGCCGGCAGCACTCCCATCTTTGACGATGCCGGCACTGAAATCAAAATTGCTATATCTGATCTCTTTGTTGTCGACAGTTCGAATAAATGTAAGATCAGCTGTGCCAGAGTTACGCAAAAGCGTTGCTGAAAGCTGATGCGAGCCAGGAATTAGCCGCGAATAAGTCGCTGCCAAGGAAAGTTTATCGCCGGCAAGAGCTGATTCAATGCTGGCAGTGATATTAGCTTCGTCTGAATAATTCAACCATCCTGAATGCAAGTTGTGAATACCGGCTGCGACAAATTCGAGCCGACTGATTGCGGCAACGCGATCTGAGCTCTCGGCAGTTACATTCAGATTCTCGATAACCGGCATGTATGGCAGGCGAACCTCGGCGCTGGCAAGTTCAAGATTGATCTTAGCGTCATAAACCGGCTTCTGAGCCGCACACGCGAACCTGGCCAGCAGTGTACCGGCAACATTAAATTCTTCAGGCAGCCATCCTTTGACAAGATCGTTGAACTGCGGCACCTGCAAAACACCATTAAGACCACGAATTCTTTCGGGAAGACTGGACTGACGTCGCGCCCAGACCCATTCAAGATTAAGTCTTTCGCGATGGCGACCATCAAAAATATTTACTTTGCGGCCGTCCTGCCCGATGTTTTCGACAGCAAGGTTGAAATTCTGGCCAAGTGCGTCAAAGCTGATGGTAAAATTGCCATTTTTCTTGAGTCTGGTTACCTGAAATCGCATGTAATCATCTTTTTCTGGCAATGAGACGCGTAGAATATGAGAGAAAAAGTCTTCGGCCGGGTATTTGCGGAGCGAAAGATTGATGCCCGACATCTGCCAGGTTTTGGCGGGCAGACAAAAAACTCTGGCGGCAAAATCGTCGCTGATCAACATATTCGGGTTTGGCACCAGTATTGACAGATTATTCACCTGAATATCTGCCAGATAACGATCTGTCAGCGTCTGTGCGCGATCCTGCTTTTGCCAGCGCGTTTCATCGACAGGCGCCTTAACCGGTTCAATTGTCGAAAAATCCCAACTCCCCCGCCCTCTTTCGTTTCGTCTCACGCTCAGCGCCGGGTTATCGACAATGACCTTCTGCAAAATCAGCTTGCCGAAAAAGATGTCGAAAAGAGAGTATTTTAGCGAAACCTTAGGAACCGTAAGAACGGTTGAAGCAGAATCAAAATACGGATTCTGAACTAACACATTCTCGATCTCGACACCATAAAGCAGATTGCCTGATATCGAGCCCATGTGCAGATTGAAACGCCCCTGCGTCAGATTCGGAATAATGCCCTGCTTGATGTGTCCTTCGATAAGATCTGAATTAAGTCTGAAAAAGTTAAAAAAGAAAACGCTGGCCAGCGCAACAAAAAGCACTGCCACGCCCATTAACAGCCGTCGAAGATGTTTCCGCGATTTTCGGCGTAGCCCTCCAGTATGCTGGTGTTCAAGCTTGCGCCGGTCAAGTTCACGAACGATACTTTCGAGCCTCTGTGTGTTTTTCTCTTCCATAACCCGAAATTTTACCACAAGCTTCTTCTGTGGGCATAAAAATTGTTACCAACACCTGGCAAAGTTTTGTGAAACTTGATTTTTTACTGTGCATTGTCGTAGATTAACGGGCATGTTCAAACTAGAACAGATAATTGGCAGACATTTCAAGATTCTGTCGCAACTGGGTGCCGGAGGTATGGGGCAGGTATACAAAGCCCTTGACATTAACCTCGGGCGCGAAGTTGCGATCAAGTTTCTGCTCGCTGAAATTGCCAAAGAAGAAGAGATCGTTAGCCGCTTTCTCAACGAAGGCAGGGTTCTGGCGACCATCAACCACCCTGCAGTAATCTCCGTTTACGCTTCCGATGTCGAAGAAGGCGGAATTCCCTTTCTGGTCATGGAATTCGTCGATGGCAAAAGCCTTGGTTGCCACAAAGAGGCGCTTAAAGACGAACCAATAACCTTGGTAAACCATTTCATTCAGCTGTTAAGCGGCATACATTCCTGCCACCAGAAAGGCATCATTCATCGCGACCTGAAGCCAGAAAACGTTCTGATTAACAAAGAAGGTCAGCTCAAAATAGTTGATTTCGGCATTGCCAAAACGGCGAACCGCCACACCAAAACCGGCATTGCGATCGGCACGCCACATTATATGTCGCCCGAGCAATGCCTTGGCAAAGCTGACATCACAGCAAAGACTGATGTTTATGCAGCCGGAGTAATGCTTTTCGAAATGCTTACCGGCAGACTGCCATTCAATATTGAATGTCATGCCACCGATCCGGCGCTGGCAATTGCACTGATGCACCTAAACGACACCCCTGACTTCAAGGATTTTGCGCAGGTCGTCCAGGGCGACAGCTTTAAGGCTCTTATTGCAAAAATGTTGGCTAAAAAGCCAGATGAGCGACCTGAGATACCAGAGATTCTGGAAACCCTCAAGCAGATTCTCAAGCGTCTGCGTGTTGCCGAGGGACAGACTGACCAGACTACCTCCACAACGGCCACTGTCGGCGAAATATATCAAATCCAGCAGGAACTCGGCGCCGGTGGCATGGGCAAGGTTTACAAAGCCCTTGACACCTCGCTCAATCGCATTGTCGCGATCAAGGTGTTACACAATACGACTTCCGGCGACAGTCCACTCATTGAGCGCTTCATCCGCGAGGGTCAGACGCTGGCTACGGTTGGGCACCGCAACGTCATGGGCATTTACGCTTCGGGCCGCGACAATACAACCGGCAGACCTTTCCTGGTTATGGAATACATCGAAGGAAAGCCTCTCACGCAGCTTAAGCAGGCAATCAACAAAGACTGCCGACAGGCTGTTCCGATCATGCTGCAGTTGGCCGAGGGCATAGCGGCCTGCCATGAGCGCAACATCATACATCGTGATCTCAAGCCTGCGAATATAATCATTACGCCAACCGGCCTGGTCAAGATTATCGACTTCGGCATAGCAAAAACCCAGACCAGCCTTACTAAAACCGGCATGACAGTCGGCACACCCGAATATATGTCGCCGGAACAATGCACCGGCAGCCGCAATATTTCGGGCAAATCTGACATCTACTCGCTTGGCATCATATTCTGGGAATTGATATTCGGGCACGTTCCGTTCAAGGCTGATGGCCAGCATAACGCCGAACTGTCTATAGCGTTAAAGCATATTGAAGCAACTCTACCGGCTCAGCTCGCCATACCCGACATGACCATGGTACCGATTATTTCACTGGTCAGACGCATGCTTGACAAAGACCAGGCAGCGCGCCCGGCAACTTCTGCCATCATCAACACGCTTGAAGACTGGTTAATCGAGCACGCTCCGGAATCGATGCCGCATTCGCCAACCAGCAGACGTTCGACCTCGCGCTCAGGGATTTCATCTCTTTCCGGCCTGGTAAATGCTACAGATCAGCCGACCAGCTCAAAAAAATATATACTCCCTGCCGCTCTTGTCGTGTTGTTAGGAATAGGCGGTCTGGCAATACGCTATGGAACGGGTGGCGACGCCAGCGCTGAAGCTAAAGCAGCCGAGATAAACGAATTGATCAACAGTCAAAATTTTGTCGAAGCCAGGCGCCAGTTCGATGAGTTTGCCGCTACTGACGAAGGCCGAAAGCACACACCTGCAATCAAAGAGAAGTTTATTCAAGCGCTTATTGGCACAGCAGAAACTGCTGAAAGCAACAAAGACTATGAAACCGCCATAAAGCTTTTTGGTCAGGCTATTGCACTCGATCCGACCAACCCGAAAGCAGCCCTGACCCTTTCTCGTCTGCAACAGGAAAAAGAAAAATACGACCGCCTGCTCGCCCGTATAAATGTGCTTAACACGACGGCTCTGGCGCTCATTGGCAAACTTGAACCGGCTTCTGGCACCCGTGAACTGCAGGCGATAATGCAGGAACTCGAAAGTCTTGATCTGGCCAGTGTAAGCGCAGAAATAAGCGGTGCCTGGAAAGCACGTTTTATCAATCTCGGCGAGCAATCTCTTTCCAGCAATCCGCAAAAATCACTGGCTTACTACCAGGATCTGCAGAAGTATTTTCCTGACACTGAGGGCCTGGAAGATCTGGCTAAAGACGCTGAGAGTCGCGCAAAACAGCAGGAAGAGGGTCTTGCTCAGGCCACCATGCTCAGCACTCTAAAAACGGCTCTTACAACAGCAATAGACAACTATGTTCCCGGGCAGAAACCAGACCTGATCTGCCAGCGGATCATGAGAGTTCAGGAACTGGGTGACCCCGATGCCGCCGACGCATTCAGCCGTAAGCTCGGGGAAAAAATCGCCAGCGAAGCTGACAACTGGATCGTCAGCAACCCTTTGAAAGCCATCGCGCTTTTTAGTGAAGCCAAAAATGCCTGCCCGATCTTGCCGGGGCTCGACACCAAAGTAAAACTCGCCGAAGAAAGCCTGGCAAGCATGCGTTCTTCAGAAGAGATTGAAAAAGAGCGTAATGACCTCTCTGCAGCTATTGCCCAGCAGATTAAAGCGATCAATCCGCCTGAGTCAATCGAGAATGTGCTGCAAGAAATTGACAGACTCAGCACTTACGGCGAGTCGGCAAGTCTTGTCGAAAAACATCGCGATGCGCTTTATCAGAAGTATTTTGCGAAAACTTCCGAACTCATCGAAAAATCACCGGCAGAAGCACTGAAAAACCTACAGACCTGTATTCAGATCAAGCCCGACGCACCTGGGCTCAATGATGTTAAAAATCAGATCGAAGCGCGCATTCAAGTTGAAGAGGAGCGCAGAGCAGCCGAAGAAAAGCGTGAACGCGACGAGCGTCAGGCAAAGATTACCAATGATATTTTCGCCCAGATAAAAAAAGCCGATATTCCAACAGACGTAGCAGAAATAAGAGAATCCATCACAGCTATGCTGCGCGAATTTGCTGATTCTGATGCCGCGAACAAACTTGAACAACACCTGATCAACCGCTGCAATGAAGAACTAAAGAAGCTTGAAAATTCAGCACCGGACAAGGCAATAACTCTTGCTGACCAGCTTAAATCTGCCTACTCAGACAATACAGTCTACCAGAACGAGTTGAGCGAACTTGCAACCCGGGTGGCTGAAAAAGCCCGCCAGGCTGCCACGCAACGCGCCATTGGCACGCATGCTGCAGGTATAAGAAAATTTGCCGACAACCCACAGGCCGACAAAGTCGCCGAAGTGCTTAAACTTTTTGAAGAAATCAAAGGTCTTGACGCCAGTTACGATACAGAAACGCTCATGCGCGAGGTGGTTGAAAAGATACGTGACCGAGTGCAACAGGCGAAAAATACCAAAGAGGCTGAGGACATACTCAAGGTTTTACAATCATTTGACAAGAGCGGCAACATTAACATTAGTCAGGAACTGGCTAAACTGGCAGAAACAAAACTGTCGGATGCCGAAAGCCGTATAAAAAAGTTTAAGCCAGGCAAAGATATTGCGCCGGTTCTCAATTCTCTTGGCGAATTCGACAACTGGAACCAGAAAGACAAAAAAGGCGTATTGATCGGACAAACCCGTGACAATTATGTAAAGATCATAAATGAGACCAGCGAAAAATCTGCCGAAGACGCATTGCTGTTACTGAGACAACTCTACAAACTGCCCGGACTCGACAGCGATGCCAAGCTTAAAGCGCTTGAGCAGACTCTGATCAAGCTCGACACCGAGCAGAAAACTCCAAAAGTGGACCCACGCGTTGAGGAGTATTCCAGTCAGATCGAGCAGATAATAAGCATGAATCAGGTGCTACAGCAAACAGATGATCTACTTACACTACTCAATAATCTTGAGGCTCTTGGAGAAAAAAGCAAAACTGACTCCTTTCGCACAGCAGCGGCAGCAAAAGTGCTGACCGAAGCCGAAAAGCTTCTCTCAAAGAATGATTTCGACAACGCTTTCAAAGTTGCAAATACAGCAAAAAAGCTGCACCCGACGAATCAGCAGGCAGCGCAGTTGACGACACGAATAAGCGAGGCCCGCAACAAAGCACAGGCACAGGTCGAAGCTGAAGCCAGAGCCAAAGCCGAAGCTGAAGCCGCGGCAAAGGCAGCTGCACTCGCAGCAAGTGAGCTAACTGTGGGGCCGCAAGGCAACTATAAAACTATCACAGATGCGCTCAAAGCCGCCAAAGATGGCTCGACCATCAAAGTTCAGGCTGGAAGCTATAACGAAACTATTGCTCTGAGCGGAAACGTAAACATTCAAGGCGACGCAGCGGCAAAATGTGTCATTAACTCCTCTCGTGGCACAACGCTCACCATAACTGGTCGAGGCAAGATCAGCGGCCTGACTCTGACCAACAATTCGGGCTCAACAGCGCCAACCGTGCTGATAAAAAGCGGAGCGGCAGAGATTAGCGGCTGTGTCATCTCGAACGCAACACCGTCAAAAGAACCAGACTGGGTAGCTGCCATAGAAGTGAGCGGTGGCAATCCGACGATTCGAAACTGCACCATCACCAGTTCAAAAGCCATGGGCATCACCGTCTCAGGTGGAACCCCGACAATTGCCGGTAACAGCGTCAGCGGTTGCGCATTTTATGGCATGTGGTTCAGTGGTGGTACCAGAGCCAGAGTAAGCGAGAACACTGTCTCCCATAGCGGAAAGTCTGGAATTGGCATCAAAAACAATTCAGCACCAGAGTTTACCCAGAACACCATTGTCAGCAACAGTCAAAACGGCATGCTGATCTATCAAAATGGCGCCGGGAATATCGACGGCAACATTTTTAGAGACAACGAGCTCGCCGGCATTGATGTGTGGGATGCCAAGGCAACCATCAAAAACAATGTATTTGAAAGCAATCGTAAGAACGGCATTATTGTCCGCGGCAGCGAAGCAAATGTGAAGCTTGGCAAAAACAGTTTCAAAGGCAACAGCGGCAAGGAAGTCAGCAATTCAGGTGGAACTATAAGTAATTTTTGATCGAATAAACTATGTTTGAGAATTCGGGAGGATATTTATGCATCGGGCCTTAAAGTTGAGCTTTTTGATATTGGTAATCACAATGGTTTCTGTTTCAGTTCTTTGGGCAGAAACTGCAGAACAGTCTTTGATACGTATGTTCAGCTATGATCCTCACCCTAGCTCAGCACGATTTGCCGAGAAAGTTCCATTTAACGGCAAAATGCATGATTTTGAAATTGTTTTTGTTGAAAACTGGCAGTCAAGTGGAGAAAATGGTACTCTCAAGCAGATTTCATTCAAAATTCAGGCAATGCTGGGCGATCAGATTGTTGCAAGTTCTGATACTACACCGGTTACCTCTGCTAAAATCAGCAAAGATCTGCAGATTGGCAATATCAAAATCGGCGATACAAGTTTTACCGCCAGCGTAACTGATATTGTTAAAAGCAAAGCTGGCATCACAGATTTAACTGTCAGCTTCAAGGTAAGCTACGATAAAGCCTCAGCCGAAAGCGCTGCAGCGCAGCCCGAAACTACAACTTTGATTGGCGGGCTCGACTTCGCACGCAAACTCGCTGAACGAGCTGGCACTATGCCTGCTGACAAGCCAGCGGCAAAAGCAAGCATGTATCGGCGCGCCTTAATGGCAGCTCCAGCCGCTGCAACTTCAGCTGAAGCTGAAGCATTTCATAGCGAAATTAACACTCTTTTAGCCGGGCTTGAAGGTGCAGTAGCAACTTTCGTACCATTCACGCCGAGCGAACCGACCGTCGTGATCATTCCACAAGGCGAGCCAACAGCAACTGCCACACCAGCAGTTGTCGCAGATGCTGCTCCCAAAGCTTCAGAAAAACCAGCAACCGTTACCGAGCCGATTCGCAAGACAGATGTTCCGGAAGAGGCTGTCAAGCTTTACAAAGAAGCAAAAAACCTGTTTTCTCAGGATAAGGGGCCGGAGGGCCGGGAAGCCCTGCGCAAAGCTCTCGAAATTGCACCAGCCTACCATGACGCCCTGCTTCTGCTGG
>Ga0180007_10000604_pt1 | contig 57272 bp, 51 predicted proteins | sample MM_PC_MetaG_FD_121122 | JGI IMG/M metagenome (GOLD analysis project Ga0180007, IMG submission 121122) | Groundwater microbial communities from the Aspo Hard Rock Laboratory (HRL) deep subsurface site, Sweden - MM_PC_MetaG | ecosystem: Environmental > Aquatic > Deep subsurface > Groundwater...
CAAGATTATTATCCTGATTACGATTCAATATACGCTGCATTCTTGGAATACGGGTTATCTTTGCCGCAAAATGGCTGCTTGGTTTTCTGTGCTGATGATTCTGGCGCATTAGCCTTGTCAAATGATATAGCCCAAAAACGACCTGATATAAAATTGATACCATATGGATTTAGCTGTGATGGTGATTTTAAAATAACTAAAAAACCCAATCATGCAGGAATCTTTGCACTTGATATTTTCCCTGATCATTTTTTTTCCTTACGCATCCCAGGGCTGCACATCATGCTGGATGCGGTTGCGGCAATTGCAGTGTGCAGTGCAATTCTAGAAAATTTAGTTGGTATCCCTCGGTCACAACAAAATGCTGCAGATTTCATGAAAGGTATCGCTGCCTTTTCTGGTTCAAAGCGGCGAGCTGAGATAATTGGAGAAGTTTCGGGAATTATGTTTATGGATGACTATGCTCATCACCCCACTGCTATCAAAATGACTCTACAGGGATTAAAAGATTTCTATCCGGGACGCAGGCTGGTTGTTGACTTTATGTCTCACACATACTCACGTACACAGGCCCTATTCGCTGATTTCGCCACTGCTTTTACAGATGCTGATGTTTTAATTTTACACGACATATATCCTTCAGCGAGGGAAAAAGCACCGGAAGAGTGGAAGGTAAGCGGACTGGCTCTTTTTAATGCTGTAGCAAAAAACTCTCCTTCTGTAAAATATTTCAGCAAACCGCTTGATGCTTTTACATGGATAGATGATCAGTTGCGATCGGGCGATTTGTTCATTACACTTGGGGCTGGTGATAACTGGGTTCTATCTCAAGAATTATTCCGAAAACGAAAGGAAGAGAACGACTGATGATCAGTATGACCGGCTACGCTGATACCAGAGTAACCATTGAAAATTATACCTTTCAAATCATTATCAAGTCATGGAACAACCGCTATCTGGATATAAATCTACAGCTACCGTCATCTTGTCTTCCCATTGAACGCAATTGCCGCAAAGAGTTGGAAAAGCGTATTCAGCGGGGTAAGATTGAGTGTACCATTCGGCAGGAAAGCCTGCATGATTCTCCCGAAGCACACATACAGCTCTCTGTTTTTAAGCAAACGGCCAACTATTTGCGGGAGGCCGCAAAAGCCGCTGGAATCAAGACAAGACTCAGCATCTCGGATATTTTAGCAGTCGAAGCTGTATTTAAGCCTGATAGGGCTATAAATGAAGAAATATTATGGGAACAGCTTTCACCGGCACTTATTTCATGCATTGATTCCTTCAATAATGACCGGGCCCGAGAAGGAGCTGCTACTCAACAGGATATCGAGCAAAAATTAGTATTGCTTCAAGACTCACTGCAGTCGATTGCACAACTTGCCCCATCCGCTGATATTGCAATCCAACAATCCCTGCGCAAGAAATTTGAAGAAGTCATGGGGGATCTGGTTGATGAAAACAGAATTCTGGCAGAAATTGCAATGTATCTAGCCAAGTATACCATCAACGAGGAGTTGGTTCGTTTTGATGCCCACCTAGCTGCATTCCGCTCTGCAATGCAAGAACCTTCGTGTGGAAAGAAACTGGATTTTATCTGCCAGGAATTAAACCGCGAAGCAAATACCATGGGGTCAAAAAGCACTCTTGCTGCAATATCGCATATGGTTATTGGAATGAAAGAAGCTATTGAAAACATTCGTGAGCAATTAAGGAATGTAGAGTAATGAAAACTTCATCAATCATAGCTATTTCAGGCAAAAGCGGCTGCGGCAATTCAACCGTCTCCAGATTATTGGCAGAACGTCTGCATCGTCGTCTCATTAATTATACTTTCCATAATCTGGCCGATGAGCTGGGTATTCCATTTACCGAATTGCTTGAAAAAGCAAAAACTGATTTCTCATACGACCGCATGCTGGACAACCATCAGATTAAACTGGCCGGTGAAGCAGATTGTGTTATTGGTTCACGACTGGCAATCTGGCTCATCCCGCAGGCCGATCTGAAAATTTATCTGTATGCAGATCCAGAAATCCGGGCAACTCGTGTGCATCAACGTGAGGGGGGATCTATTGAGGAAATAGTACAGTTCACCCAGAAACGTGACGAAATGGATACCGCTCGCTATCAGCAGATATACAGTATCAATAATGATTCGTATAATTTTGTCGACCTAATAATTAATGCTGGAAGAATGAGCCCCGAGCGTATAGTCAACACCATAATTGCAGCTTTACCAGCAAGTAAGCTATAAATCGTTCAGCATATCCAGTAGATAATCTATCCAGACAGTACATTCACGATAATAGTACGGTTGTGCTTGCAGAAACTCAAAAAATGCTTCGCGCCATAGACCAAGTTTTACATACGATTGACCTTTAAACAATCTGGCTCGTGCGGCTACTTCTGGGGAGCGGGGCAACGACAAGAATAAATTCAGGTTCTTCACAGTGTCGGCATACTGATCTTTCGTGAAATTTGACACCAAAATTTCTTGTAAAAGGTATGCTTCACCTCTACTGACAGTCGACAATGATCCAGGATTTGATAAGGATGGTTGCTCAATACTTGATTCTTTACCGGCCTGTCGAAGTATGTCATTTACCGCTTTTTCTGTGTCAGCCGAAATTGGTACTGAAATGAATCTGTTTGGTTGGGCTAAATTTGAATTTTGGCTGACCCCACGATCAATAACCAGGTAAGGTAAAGGAATAGATCGTGATACCGGATTAGCAGCCGGCAGACCGCTGCGGAACAAACCAGCAGGGATGGTAACAGCAGCTATGGTTGAATTCAAACCGGGTGTAAAACTGATTGTTCCGGTTTTCAGACTGGTTTCAGGGATAGCTGCATAATAGTAGGGTACACCGGGAATCGGATAATCCTGATAAGCGCTGATCCCAGAATCTAAAACAGTCACAACGATCGAGTTTAATAGATCAACAGAATTTCTCACCGGAACAGTTGCCCGATAAAGCACTGTCCGAACTGAACGTGTATTTTTAAAAGAGATCTTTACTGCATCGACAGCTAATTCCGCCTTCAATTCCATAACTGTATTTACCGCCAGCTCACTTATTGAAGGGGTTGTTTCGGCGGCTGCAACTTCAACCGGCATAAGCGTAACATTGCGTAAAGGGATAAAAATTTCATAGACCGAATCATCAGCAGTTTTAGCCAGAATAAAGTAATAATAGGCCACATTGTTGGTAGATTTTAGAGTATACGTCCCAACATCCGAAGCAACATCAGCCAGCTTTTCCGCCATCTTATAATTTTCGATCGCAGGAAGTTCTTCAGATCGGAAAATACTATAGCCAAATTGAACATCAGGACTGTCTTCCCAGCTGATAATTATATCTGTAGCTCTTGAGCCTACACGGATTTTATCAGGGAAAGGGGCAAAAACTGGAGTAATTGTAGTTTCAGCGTCGTTTTCTGGCTCAGTAGTCTGGGATATAAGCATCCCAGAAATGAGGATTATAACGAGAAAAACCAGAGCTCTTTTTCTTGTATCCATACTCTTTATAATATCGGAAGAATTGAAGAAACTCCAGTGCTTTATTTGCGAAACAAGGTTCGGGCTTTGACAATTTTTGCTGGTTAAGCTACCATGCAGTATGTTTGTTTCAGTAATGTGTGACCTTGGAAGCGAGGATTCCCGAAAGGCTGTATTTGGCTTGTTGCCGGAATACGGATTCGAGAAAGTACAGCGAGCTTGCTTTGAGAGCAGCCGCATATCCGAAAAGCAGCTTTCAGGCTTAAAACGGGATATCGACAAAGTCACCGATTATTATGACACGATCAGGATTTACCAGTATCCGATAGAAGGTCGTCTGGCCATTTCAATTCTTAAGGAAAACAAGTGGAAACGAATTATGGTCAGTCCGCCAGTAGCACAATAGAGGAGTTTGTATGCTTGAAGATTTTGCCCAACCCATCAATGAGCTAAAAAAAGAAATTCTGGAAATCTGGGGGCGTCTTTGACGCCCCGGCAATAGAGCGAAAAATACATCAAAAAGAGGAACTCACACAGGATCCGGAGTTCTGGAATAATCCCCAGAAAAGCCAGCTAGTTATGTCTGAATTGAAAATGCTCAGAAGTCGGCTGGATACGTGGCAAATCCTTAAAAAGGATGCTGAAAGTCTGGAAGAAATTTATGGCATGGCATTGGAAGAGCAGGATAACTCTTTCGAGGATGATATCAAAGCCAGTCTTGTCGATATCCGGGCTCGTTTTGAAGCTGGCATTACACTAGAGCTTATGACCGGAGAGGCTGATAAAGCTGATGCATTTTTAACAATTCATGCCGGTTCAGGGGGAACCGAAGCCTGTGATTGGGCTAGCATACTTTTCCGTATGTATTCACGATGGTCTGAACGGCGTGGATTCAAAACTGAAGTGCTCGATATGCTCGAAGCAGAAGGTGGCATTAAGAGTGTCACAATACAGATTAACGGAATGTATGCATATGGTATGCTGAGAGGCGAAACCGGAGTACACCGACTGGTTCGCATAAGTCCCTTTGATGCAAATGCCCGTCGCCACACCAGCTTTGCCAGTGTCGCGGTACTTCCTATACTAGATGATACAATCGAAGTCATAATAAAACCTGAAGATATACGAATTGACACATACCGCGCTGGGGGCGCTGGAGGGCAGAAGGTTAATAAAACCGACAGTGCGGTACGAATTACCCATCTGCCGACCAATATCGTCGTAACCTGTCAGAATGAGCGCAGCCAGCATAAAAACAAAGATTTAGCCATGTCTGTGCTAAAAAGCCGTTTATACGAAGTGTATCGTGAAGAAAAGGACCGTGAAAATGCTAAGTATTCTGCGGATAAGAAAGAGAATACCTGGGGTTCACAAATCCGCTCATACGTTTTCCAGCCCTATACCATGGTAAAAGATCACAGGACTAAATTTCATGTAAACAATATTCAGCCGGTAATGGATGGCGATATCGATCCCTTCATTCAGTCATATCAACACTTTCTCTGGAAAGGCGGAACCATCTCTTCAGATGACGATGATGATACGGACATATAAGTGGGTAGGTCCAATATGCGGCTGGCATGTATCTTTTTGCTCTCGATTCAACTTCTCGTGGGTTTGCTTTCTCCTTCAGCGGACATAATTGTTGCCCAGGACGCAGTTACGATACTTGTAATGCATGAATTTGACAGCACTAAACTCCGGCCCGAGTTAGCCTATTTGGGAAGCTTATTGCCCCAGCAATTGATAAACCAACTTGATTCAATTAGCATACGCCAACTCAGCGATGAAGAAATCGCTGAACTGTCTGTTGCCAAAACAAGCAATCAATCTGAAAGTTTCCGCACCGCAGTTGCAAGTGCCAGTAAAAAACGTGACACCGTTTGGCTAAGTACAGTAGATCCCGCTGAAAAACTAGCTGTGCTAAAATCAGCCGAAGCGGCAGTGGCTACAGCACGTGAAAAAAGGGCAGCAGAACCTGAAACTTCTGCTGTGTCTGATTTTTCACAATTTTCAAAACTCGAATTTCACATTAGCAATGCTGATGGAAGTCTGCTTAAACCTTTCCAACCTGATGATGTTACCCAGACCTTTAAATCCAATGAAATTTCCATCTACGGTTCATTGTCTGAAAACGGACAATGGATAATTCTGGATCTTGGTATTTTTTTACATGCAGGTGAAAGAGTACTATTGGAGCAACGCTACTATACTGAGATTGATGGGATCGACGCATTATTATCTGATATACGGCGGCCGCTTTTTACCGCCCTTTTAGGACGAAATTATGCTCTGCTCGAATTTGTAATCGATCCACCTACTGCGGAACTTACAATCGGTCCGGCTATCCAGACAAAAAAGCAAATATTAATTTATGAAGATGGCAACCAAGTTTTTTCAATCAGTCATCCGGGCTTTATAACACGTGAGCTGCAAATGGATCTGCTTACCGGACAAGATTATTCTATTCCGATTACTCTTGCTAGAGAAAACAATGCCGTACACAGTGTTGATACCCTACCTTCAGGAGCATCTGTTTATATTGACACAAGGCTGGCTGGTATCAGTCCATTGCAAATCTTAGAACTTAATCCCAATTCGCTGTTGAGTATTCAGAAAGAAGGATATGAAACAGTTTTTACTGTGATCTCAGCCTTGGATTTAATAAAGCCAATAACTCTGAACTATAGTCTTCTGCCGAGCGATTCGGCTCCTGAGGATATAAAAACAACAAAGCGAAAATTTTTGACATCACTTGGCTATCTGATATCCAGTCTTCCGTTTTCTATTTTATCGTATGGTGCATTCAATATGTATTATCAGGCACAAGAGAAAGCTCTCGCCGATTATGAGAACGGTATAATCGATTTAGCAACACGGAATATTGCAAAAGATGAACTCGAATCCAAATTTATACAAAGCCAACTTGTTTTTTGGCCATCATTGGCTGCAAGTATTCTGCTTGGAGCACATGCAGTGTATCGCCTGGTTATTTATATTGATTCTGTACGTTAACATCACAGCAACTTAAGGTGGAATTATGTCTTTAGGAGACAAGATAAAAAAAATATTCGGTATTCAGCTTGTCAATGACGAAATCTGGGATGATTTTACCGACACACTGATAGAATCAGATATTGGTCCAGCCTATGCCATGCATCTGACAGTTGAAGTAAAAAAAGCCTTGCGTGGGAAAAGATGCTCGGTAGAAGAAATTCGCAACACGCTTTCCAGTTTGATTGCAGATGATATTAAAACAGCCACATTACCTGTCGACCAAGCCAAACTCACTGTGCTTATGCTGCTGGGGGTCAATGGAGTCGGGAAAACTTCCACTGCTGCAAAATTAGCAGATCACTTTGCGGGAAAACAAGGTAAGGATAAAGTTATCCTGGCAGCTGCTGATACTTTCAGGGCCGCGGCTATCGACCAGTTGAAAATTCATGGAGATCGCTTGCAGATTAAAGTAATCGCCCAGGCGCATGGTTCTGATGCCGGAGCGGTAATTTACGATGCACTCCAATCGGCCATTGCCTCTAGGGCTGAGTTATTGATTGCTGATACTGCTGGCCGCTTGCATAACAAGCAGAATCTGGTTCGCGAGTTGGAGAAAATTAACAAGATCATCAGTGCTCAGGAAAAGGTGACTCATTATCGCAAACTGCTGGTAGTAGATGCAACAACCGGCAGCAATGCCTTGCGTCAAGCCGAGATATTTTCTGAATCAGTAAAACTGGACGGTATTATAATGACCAAGTTTGATTCAAGCGCAAAAGGAGGCATGCTGGCCACAATTTGCCGACAGCTGAAATTACCGGTATTTTTTATCTGCAATGGTGAGAATTATGGTAATATTCAGCAGCTCAATCCTGCTCAATATGTTAATGATCTTCTGGATATGTAGATGATAACAAGCGGGAGAGCCAAGCGTACAATCATTATTCTCCTCATCGTATCCTTTGTCGTAGTTCCTTTAACGGCACAAAGTACCGAGGAAGATACTCGGGGTACTTTTAATTCTATCATTTTACAGAATGGAAGCCTTCTGCTTAGCTCCTTCGAAACTGGTACGAGTGGCACTTTTATCAATGTGGATTCTGGTAGCTATTATTCGTGGACCTACAGTGAGGAAATACTTTCATTATTGGAAATTGATGTCAATGGGCAGCCAATACGCCGAGAAAGCTACAATGATAATGGAAATCTTCTTACGTCAATAATCTACAGCTACGAGAATGGACTTTTATTGGAATCGTCAAGTACTGATCTGCAGACCGCAACAAACACGATAATACTGTATAACGAGAACGGCAAGCCCATTACGGAAACTACCCATCAGGATAACAAGCTGATATTATCAACAAGCTATTTATATGATACTCATAGCCAAATAATTAAAAAAACATTGAACGATAATAACTCGCATTCAATAACGGAAATTGAATATGTGTATACCGAGAACGGAGAACTTCAAAATGAAACATGGATTGCTTCTGGATTCATACAGAAATTAATAGAGTATCAAAACCCACTGAATTACATTATTTCCTTTTATGATGCTGGCATCTTGTTTGCTAAAGATTTTTATGTAGACGGAGTGCGTAAACTACAGGAACTCTGGCAGGGCGATGTTCTTATCCGGGAGCGAAAGTTTGGATTATGAAAAGTTTGAATAACTGGATCAATCACATCGCCCTCCGCTGGTTCACTAAAGGCACTGATACCAGTACATCTTTCATACCAGCAGCTGCTGGCATTGCCATTGGAGTTACTGCTTTAATTGTAATAATTTCGGTAATGAACGGATTTCAGATGGGTTTTATAGAATCGGTTTTAGAGTTGGACAGCTATCATTTGCGAATCGCCCGGCAAGCTACTGTTACCATTGATCAAATCAGCTCATTACCGCAAATTCGAACGGTAATGGCATTTTCAGAAACACGTACGATGATTCGCAATCAGGCAGGAAGCCTTTTACCAGTTAAATTGAAATTCATACCGGATAATCCCGAACACTTAGATCCAGAACTTGGCTCTCGACTAAATCTAATCCAAGGCAGCCTGCAAAATACAGATGGTATTTTGATTGGGAATGAAATGGCCAGACGGTTACGAGTGGCGACCGGGGATACTTTGTCATTGCTTGTGCTCAAATCGTCCGTTGCTGATGGTCTCAATACCGAGCTCGCCGAGCTTGAAGTAAAGGGAATTTATAATAGCGCATATTACGAATTTGATTCAGGATTAGCTTTTCTATCCGAATCCGCTATTCCGGATCTTTTGCCTGAAGGTCTTGAATTTTGGGGCATTATGCTTAAAGACAGATTCGATGATATATTGGTTATGAGTCAACTGATCGATTTGGGAATCCCGCTTGAGGATATAGAAAGCTGGAGAACATATAACAAGGCATTTTTCGGAGCACTGCGCATGGAGAAAACAATTATGCTCTTGCTCGTAGGGATCATCTTTCTAGTTGTTGGGGTCAATATTTTTTATGCTATGCGAAAAATAATTTTCGAGCGAATGGATGAAATAGCAATTCTGAAAGCAATCGGGGGCAGGGTATACTCAGTTCGCCATATATTTGTAATAAACGGTCTGGTAACAGGAACTGGCGGTGCATTAATCGGCTTAATATTCGGACTACTTATAAGCATGCATATAAATTCAATTGCTAAGGCCATCGAAACAGCGGCCGGTCTGCTGGCCGGCTTTACCGGACTACGCCAGCTTAATATACTATCTTCAGACATTTTTTATATGGCCGGCATCCCGGTTCGAATTGTTTTTTCTGAAGTATTATTTATTACGCTAGCCGGTATTTTTTCAGCCGTGTTTGCAGCCTGGTTCTCCTCAGGCAGAATAACCAAATTTGGGCCAGCGGAGGTTTTACGTCATGAATGATGAAATAATTGTATGTAGAAATATAAAAAAGAATTTCATTACAGATGCTGAAAATTTGCTTATTCTTCGTTCGGTAAACTGTGTAATTAAAGCAGGCGAAACTGTTTCCATAGTAGGACCCAGCGGATGCGGGAAAAGCACACTCCTATCGATAATCGGAGGATTGGACAAACCAAGTTCCGGTGAACTGGAAATACAAAATTGGCAGCTGCATTTGGAAAACGAAGAAGGACTATCTGATTTTAGAGCAAAAGAAATAGGTTTTGTGTTCCAGTTCCATTATCTTCTCAAAGATTTTTCAGCACTCGAAAATGTTTTACTTCCCGGGTTCATGGCCCATGGCGATCAAAAAGCTGCCGAAGAGCAAGCCAAGGCTTTATTGGAACAAGTTGGCCTTTCTAACAGAATGCATCATGTTCCCGCAAAGATGTCCGGCGGTGAGCGTCAGCGTGTTGCCATCGCAAGGGCAATGATAAACCGGCCAGCAATACTTCTTGCAGATGAACCCACCGGAAATCTTGATGAAGGAAGTGCGGCGATCATTGAAGAAATTCTGTTCAGCCTGGCTGAAAGCTGGGGAACAACCCTGGTTGTGGTAACCCATGATGCCCGAATGGCTGCCCGCGCCAAACGACGATTTAGAATGCATGAAGGCGAGATTTTCGAAGAATGAATAAACTCGCATTACTGTTCATCGGCAGCCGTTTTATATTTGGTCGCAGATCAGCTGCCATTCCGCAAGATCTTGCGAGGAAAGCCGTGCGTGGTGCTATTCTTAGTGTTGCCATCAGTTTGGTTCCACTGATAATTGTCATGCAAGTATCAAGTGGTATGATTCAAGGAATCACCGCACGCTATATTGAATTGGGCACATACCACTTACAACTTTGGCAAGGCTCGAATAATCTGCGCCAACAAGCGCTTGTAGATGAACTGCGACTGAAACCTGAAATCCATGGCGCCTGGCAGGAGGCACGCTCTGCCGGGGTTGTCTTTGTTGGCGGTAAACAGGAAGGTGTCGCAATTCGAGCATTGGAACCAAGCTATTTGCAGGATGAGCGAACATTGCAATACTTGGAGCTGAAGGCCGGAAGCCTGACCCTTGATCAACCTGTAGATGCCCTCATTGGCTCTGCTCTTGCCGAAAAACTTGGGCTATCGGTTGGCCAGGCGATTAATCTGATTACGCTTCGGAATATTGGTTCTGGTCAAACTATGCCCAGAATCAGTATTTTTATTATCCGCGGAATCATCTCGGCCGGATACCGCGAACTAGACGCTCACTGGCTGTGTATCCCCTATGCATCTGCCAGTCGGGTAATGGAATTAAGCACTTCTGACACGTTTATCGGCATCAAAGTAGCTGACCCATACTCAGACGCTCCTGCCATAAAAAGCCACTTGCTCCAAACACTCACTCCTGGCAGCCGTTTACACACTTGGCAGGAACTGGAGCGGAATCTATTTGCGTCTCTTGCCAATACCCAGCTTATGCTCTTACTGATCATGGCCATTACTGTAATAGTAGCTGCTGTAAACATCACCAGCGCATTATCAACAATGACGCTTGAACGGGCCCATGAGATTGCCATTCTTAAATGTATGGGCGCGAAAGCTGCCGACATGCGCCTCCTGTTTTCGGTAACTGGAGCCTGCCTTGGGGCCTTGGGCAGCATCCTGGGCAGTGCCGGAGGTATATTGCTTAGTTCTCATGTTAACAGCATTATTATCGCCATCGAAAAAACCTTGAACGTACTTCGCTCTCCATTCGCTTCATCCACCAACGGCTTGATCAATGACTCAATACGCTTGCTAGAACCCACATACTATCTGGAGTCCATTCCTATAGACATCAAATTCAGCAGTATTGCCGCAATCATAGTCACAAGTATTATTGTCTCTTTCTTTGCTGCCCTTTTACCGGCTAGAAAAGCTGCCCGTCTGATTCCACTTGATATCTTCAGGAAACATAATTAATAAAGACATAAATAATGACAAAAGTCGTTGTTTATAGTAGTATCAGATGTATTTTTTCGGCTAACTCAGTGCGTTAATTTCTGCAGGAGGATCTGATTATGGCAAAAAGTGATAGCAATGGTGTCAACAGTAACAGCACCACTGAAGAAAAGATGAAAGCACTGGAAGTTGCCAGACTGCATATCGAAAAACAGTACGGTCAGGGATCTTTGATGAAGCTTGGCGCACATCAGATGTCACAGGGAATCGAGGCTGTTCCCTCTGGATCTATACTGTTGGACGAAGCTCTCGGCGTCGGAGGCTATCCTCGCGGACGTATTATCGAAATATATGGACCGGAATCTTCCGGAAAAACTACACTTGCCCTGCACGCAGTGGCTGAAGCTCAAAAAATGGGCGGAATTGCAGCCTTTATTGACGCAGAACATGCGCTGGATCCAGTATATGCCAAAAACCTTGGGGTAAATACTGACGAATTATGGGTTTCCCAGCCGGATAATGGTGAACAAGCGCTCGAAATTGCTGAATCCCTGGTCCGGTCTGGTGCTGTGGATATTATTGTAGTGGATTCGGTAGCAGCACTTACCCCGCAAGCAGAAATCGAAGGTGATATGGGTGATTCCCATATGGGTTTACAAGCCAGGCTGATGAGCCAGGCTTTGCGTAAACTTACCGGCACTATCGGGAAATCAAAGGCTATCCTCATTTTTATCAACCAGATTCGAATGAAAATTGGTGTCATGTTCGGCAATCCTGAAACAACAACCGGTGGTAACGCACTTAAATTTTACGCTTCATTGCGGCTGGAAGTTCGCCGCATCGAAACGATAGAGCGGGGTGATAATGATGCCGTAGGCAACAAGGTCAGGGTAAAGGTAGTTAAAAACAAAGTCGCTCCGCCATTTCGGAAAGTTGAAATGGAAATCATGTTTGGTAAAGGGATATCCGCCTCCGGAAGTCTGGTTGACGCCGCGGTAAAATGCGGCATAGTTGACAAAAAAGGCGCGTGGTATGCCTATGGTGATGAAAAACTGGGCCAGGGACGCGAAAATGTTAAGCTTGCCTTTGAAGAGAATCCTAAACTCTCTGCTGAAATCGAGAAAAAGGTACGTGCAATTTTCTTCCCGGGCAAACAAGCAGTTCCGACTGCTCCCTCGCCTGCAGAAACAAACATGCCTGAAGCACCAATTGGAATGGTTAAAGGTGTAAGCTCAAAAGCTGTAAAAAGCGGTCGATCGCCTGCGAGTACCGAAGCGGACGCCGCTACGGACGGAGGCTTGTTCTGAGCACAAAAGTATTTTTAGGCATCGGTTCAAATTGTGGAGACTCTCAAAAGCTGATATTCACAGCTTATAAATACCTGACTGAGGTAATGGAATCTTGTAAGCTGTCTCCACTATATCGCAGTGCCGCAATGTATGTGACAGAACAGCCGGATTTTCTGAATGCTGTTATAAGCGGCGAATACGAAGGAACACCAGAGCAATTGCTAGACCTTGTTCAGAAAATAGAAAGTGATCTCGGCCGGATTCGCTCTCAGGAGCTACGTCGCGGGCCACGGACCATGGACATCGATATATTATTGTTCGGTAATAAGAAAATTGAGAATTCTGAATTATCCATTCCGCATTCCCTTATGCGGGAGCGCGCATTTGTTCTAAAGCCACTTCTAGACTTGGATATGGACCTGCATGATCCGGTAAGCGGAATAAAATTTAGTGAAATTTTATCGGAAATAGACGTCCAGGAAATTTGGCCTCAGGCAATTGATAATGAAAACGAGTAATAAATATGCAAACAGAAACTGAAGAGAAGGCATCAGGACCTAATACAAATGGCCGTAATTTCCTACTGAACGACTTTGAAGGCCCACTTGATCTTTTGCTTTTTCTGATTAAAAAAAACGAAGTCAGTATTTACGATATTCCAATTGCCACAATAACTGAACAATTTCTGGCGGTACTTAATTCCGAGGAAAAACCTGGTCTTGATAACCTGACTGAATTTTATTCGCTGGCTGCAACCTTGTTATATATAAAAAGCCGCATGCTGCTCCCGGTTGAGGTTGATTTATCGGAGGAAATAGATGATCCGCGTCAAGATTTGGTTGAAAAACTGATTGAATACCAAAAATATAAAAAATTATCTGAGTTGATGGAGCAAAAAGAGCTAGAAGCCGAATGGTCTTTGGAACGAAAGAAAATTCAACGTCCATTGCCGTTTTCGGATACAGAACTTTGGGATGAAATTGATGTATGGGATCTTCTTAAATCTTTTTCTGTATTAATCGGAGATATCTCATCAGAAAGAATCATTGACTTATACGAAGAAGTATCGATAAATGAAAAAACCGTACTCATCCAGGAACTACTAGATACCAGAGATTTTTTTAGCTTTCATGACCTTATTACCCGAAAGGGATCTACACTTGATATTGTCTGTGCCTTTCTGGCCTTGCTTGAAGCTGTAAAATTTCGTATGATTTGCATCCTTCAACACCGTCTTTTCGGTGATATTCAAATAAAAGCCTACCATAAACGGAGTGAAGATGGAACTGAATCTGGATCGTGAGGCAGCTATCCTCGAAACCATCTTTTTTCTTGAAGCTGAGCCTCTGGATATAGCTGCTTTAAGTCGAATTAGCGGCCTTTCCAAGGAGCTAGTAGAAGCCAGCATCGAACATCTTTCAGAAATATATACAAGTCCGATGCATGGGCTCGAATTAGTACAGATGAGTGGAGGCTGGCTTTTTGTCCCTAAAAAAGAACTTTGGGAAGGATTAAAAGATCGTTACGGCAAAAAGAATGAGCAAAAAATGTCCCGGGCGGCGTTGGAAACACTGTCAATAATCGCCTATTCACAACCGGTTACCCGAGGCGAAATAGAAGCCATACGCGGGGTCTCTGCAGACAACATGATCCGTTTCCTACTGGATAAAGGTTTTATCAAAGAAACAGGAAAAAAAGATGCTCCAGGCAAACCGATACAATATGGCACCACTAAAGAGTTCTTGAAATTTTTCCGGCTTAACAGCATTGCAGACCTACCCAAACTCGATGAACTGGAACGTGAACGTTTCGAGCTGGAGGCATCCGATTGATAGCCCCTGATCCTCAGGAGCCTTTACGCCTGCAAATCATCATGGCCCGCAGCGGTTTCTGCAGCCGCCGTAAAGCCGAAGAATACATTACTCAAGGTAAGGTCTGTGTAGACGGAATTCCTGTACTTCAACTGGGAACCAAGGTAAAACCAGATGCCAGAATTACCGTAAATGGGGTCAATCTGAGGCTTGAAAGTAAAATGCATTATTTGCTTTTGAATAAGCCAGCTGGGTATTTATGTGCGATGTCTGATGGCTATGGCAGACCACTGGCAGTTGATCTATTCAAGCCGGATATTAAAGAACGTGTATACAATGTCGGCAGACTGGATTTATATTCTTCGGGACTAATTGTGTTTACTAACGATGGCGATTTTGCTGCAGGACTGTCGCATCCATCAAGCAACATTATTAAAAAATATCGAGTTACTACCGATCAACCTGTGCCAGCAGAATTTCTAGATGATTTCATAAACGGAATCAATGATAATGGTGAAGTATTAAAAGCTGAGCAGGCAGAATTAATTTCTGATAATGTTATATTAATCAGCTTGCGGGAAGGCAAAAACCGAGAAATCAGGCGGGCACTTGCAGTACATAAACTGCATGCACGGGTGTTGCATCGAATTGCTATCGGCCCTGTCGATATTAATGATTTGCCATCAGGGAAATGGCGCCCACTGCAGGATTTTGAGTTGGCTGGATTAAAGAAAATGTTTTCCGGCTCTGTAATAAGCAGAGGATGATTCAGAGTATTAGAGGTAGTATCATGATAATAGCCATGGATGGCCCCGCCGGTACCGGTAAAAGTACCATAGCCCGAATGATCGCCGAGAATTATGGCTTTATTTATGTTAATTCTGGCAGTTTTTATCGGGCTATTACACTGGCAAGTTTCGATTCCGGGATCAACCCCGAAGACACTCAGGCAATTATTGAAATACTACCCAAAATTCAGCTTGGATTCAGCAATCACGCACTGCATCTTAACGGACGCAATGTGGAAAAGCTGTTACATTCCGACCGGATCGATCTTTATGTTGCTCAGATATCAGCCATACCAGAAGTACGGGAAAAGGTAAACCAAGGCCTGCGTGAATACGCAAAAGATCACAATCTAGTTATGGAAGGACGCGATATTACAACTGTTGTGTTCCCGGACGCCGATCTTAAGGTCTATATTGACGCATCTCCGGAAGCCAGAGCCAGACGAAGATTTAATCAAGGTACCAGTGAGCTTGGATTTGAGGAAATTAAAGCCGGGATAGAGAAGCGTGACGTTATAGATCGCAACAAAAAGGTCGGAGCTCTCAAAATCGCCGAGGATGCATGGTATTTGGATACATCGGACTTGACCATAGACGCTGTTTATGCGAAAATAAGCGCGAAAATTCAACAGCAAGGGAACCGTATGGCTAAGGAAGTGGAAATGGGCGCAGTCGCACCCTCTGACGACAGCATCCAGACACAGTTACAAGAACAGTATCTTAAAAGCATGGATCACCTCGAAGAGGGAGACCTTGTAGAGGGTCGGGTGGTTCAGGTCGCATCTGACTGCGTTTTTGTGGACGTAGGTGCCAAGAGTGAAGGTAAAATTCCTCTCAGCGAATTTCAGGACACACCACAGGTTGGTGATGTCGTCACGGTTGTTCTCCTGAAAAAGGAAACAAAATCAGGCGAAAGTATCGTTTCAAAGCAGAAAGCGGACGAAAAGGTCCATTGGCGAAACGTACAAGAAGCTCACAAGAATCATGAAGTAGTCGAAGGCACTATTGAAAAAGAAATCAAAGGTGGTTTCGAAGTCAGTCTTGGCTATGGCTTACGTGCATTCTTGCCGGTTTCTAAAGCTGATGTTCAGCGCGTCGAAAAAGGTGATTATCTGATCAAGCAAAAATCATCTTTTTACATCGAGCGCCTGTATTCTGAACGCAGGGTGAACATCGTTGTAAACAGACGTGAATGGCTGGAAGAAGATATCAAAAAGCGTCGTGAAGAATTTTTCTCTACCATCAATATCGGAGATTCGGTAACCGGAACAGTAAAGAGCTTTACCAGTTTTGGCGCTTTTATCGATCTCGGTGGATTTGATGGCCTATTGCATATTAATGACATGAGCTGGGGTCATGTTACCAAGCCGAAAGAATTCGTGCGCAAGGGACAGGAAATCAAACTTAAAGTAATCAAGATTGATCCTGCCGAAGGTCGCATAAACCTGTCGCTTAAGCATTTTACGCAGGATCCATGGGATACCTTCGAAGAACGCTATCAGCTTGATGCCGTCGTAAAAGGTACTGTAACCAAACTCACAGATTACGGTGCATTTATAGAGCTTGAGGATGGCATTGAAGGGCTTGCCCATATTTCCGAATTTTCATGGGTTAAACGCATAAAGAAGCCGGATGAAATGCTTAACATCGGCGATTCAGTTGAGTGCATGATTCTTGGCTATGACCTGGATCAGCAAAAGGTGTCACTGGGTCTGCGTCAGGTTCAGGATAATCCGTGGGAAACCGTCAATACCAATTACCCAGTTGGCATGCGTCTGACAAAGAAAGTAGTTAAAGTTACCGCTTCTGGTGCGTTTGTTCAGTTAGAAGACGGAATCGATGGTTTCTTGCCAGCCGAAGAGCTTTCCTGGACAAAGAAAGTACGGAATCCAGGCTCGGAAATTCAGGTTGACCAAGAGATCGAAGTCATCGTAATTGAAAACAATCCTGAGAATCATAGCATTCGGCTCTCTGTTCGTCGTTTGGCTGATGACCCCTGGCAAAGTTTCTGCACCGCCTATCAAACAGGTTCAGTTGTTGAAGGCATCGTTTCTTCTGTTACCGATTTTGGAGTGTTTGTAAAAGTACAGGGAGACATTGAAGGTCTTCTCCATAAAGCCAATATATCAGACAACAAAGATGACGACATGGATGCACTGCTGAAGAAGTTTGAGCCTGGTACAGCCGTAAAGGCTGTTATTACCGAACTCAGTCCGGATAAACAGAAACTTTCGTTGTCGATCAAGGATCTTAACCGCAAAGTACAGCAGGCAGAAATTTCCAAATTTATGGATCAAGGAACTGCCAGCGAAGGCTTTACACTTGGCGATCTGCTGAAGCAGAAGAAAGACGATACGCGCGACGACGCGTAACACTGATATGATCAATAGTATAGATCCCGAAAAGTTTAAAACACTGATCGAGATCAATACGCTTATAAATTCCAACTATGGTGATGCCACCGAGTTGCTTACTCAAATTCTTGAGTCGGCAACTCGGCTTACTCAAGGTGAAGCATCCTCGCTTGTTCTAAAAAACGAGGATGATGGCAAGCTGTATTTTGAAATCGCCTTAGGACCGAAGGGTCGTGACGTCAAGAAATTCAGCCTAAATCCTGGCGAAGGAATCGCCGGCTGGGTTGCTGAGCGCGGACAATCCTTGATTGTTAACGATGTCGAAACTGACTCTAGATTTTCTAAAGAAATTTCAAAGTCCATTGGATTTCCAACATATAGCATATTGGCTGTCCCCATGCTTATCCGTGATCGCTGTATGGGCGTGATCGAAATAATCAACAAGAAGGGCCAGAAATACTTTACTCAAGATGATTTGCAGTGGCTCGAGATTTTCGCTGTACAGTCCTCTATCGCTATTGAAAATGCACGATATCTAGAAAAAGCCCGTGAAGAAATCGGTTATTTACGCAATCAGATATCTTCCGAAAAAGGATATCATGTCTTTATAGCAAAAAGTCCTGATTTGCTTGAGAAACTTGAACTGATTGATAAAGTTGCAAAGACAGATTCTTCAGTTTTGATTCTTGGCGAAAGTGGTGTCGGCAAAGAACTTATAGCTGAACAGGTTCATCTTAAAAGCAACCGAAGGAATAAACCTTTTATAAGGGTCAATTGTGCCGCTTTACCAGAAGGACTCTTGGAAAGCGAACTTTTCGGTCATGTAAAAGGAGCTTTTACCGATGCTATCCAAAATCGCAAGGGCCGTTTTGAACTTGCAGATGGTGGAACTATATTTCTTGATGAGATCGGCGATCTTCCGCTCAGGCTACAGGCAAAACTATTGCGAGTCTTGCAGCAGAAAACATTCGAAAGAGTAGGGGACAGTTCGACTGTACAGGTTGATGTACGTATTGTCGCTGCCACCAATCGAGATATTGCTGCGCAAGTAAAAAGCGGTGAATTTCGCAGCGATTTGTTCTATCGATTAAATGTTTTGCCAATTTACGTACCGTCCCTGCGTCAGAGGAAAGAAGATATTCCTGAACTGGCGAATTTTTTCCTTAAAAAATTCGCCATGGAAACAAATAAGCAGTTTACCGGATTTTCCGATAGTGCTATGGAATTAATGCTGTCCTATGCATGGCCTGGTAATGTACGTGAGTTGGAAAATGCTGTAGAAAGGGCTGTAGTAATTGCCAAAGATAAACTAATAAGCTCTAAAGACCTCCTTATTGGTGGTAGCTCGATCAAGCCTGATGATTTTAAAGGTAAGGATCTTAAAGAAGCACTGATGATTTTTAAGCGGCATTTCATTGGTACAGCGCTTGAAGAACATAGCTGGAATCAAACTGAAACAGCCAAAGCACTGGATATTCAAAGAACCTATCTATCCAGATTGATTAAAGAATTGGCAATTAGCCCCCCGAAGGAGTAATACAATGAGTACTAAGGTTAAATCCACAGAAAAGGCAAAAAACATAGACGAGCCTAATTTTTTCACCAAGCTGAATGATTTTTTACGTAAAAATCGCATCATAATTGTTAGCCTGTTTGCCTTATTGCTTGTTATTGTTGCCGGTATCGGTGTTTGGTCAGCCGTTTCTGCGTCCAGACTTAAAAATGCAACAGCGCTTTTGGAGAAAATTGAAGCCGAGTTTGAATCATGGCAATCAGCAGTCGATGAAGATAAAACCAAACTTGAAGAGAGCATATTGGCTATTTCTAATGAACTTGCTGCAAAATACAAAAAATTATATCCGGCCTTACGGTCACGAAATCTGAGTGCCAGCATTTTTATTAGTCGTAATGATTTTACAAGGGCGATTGAACTGTATAAAGCAATTTATGAAACTGCTCCTGATTCACATCTTGCTCCGCTTGCAATGTATAACGCGGCAATAGCCCAGGAAAAAAATGGTGATGTGGCTGATGCTTTGGTCACACTCGAAACTATTTATACTGATTATCCAGGTGTTGCCAACATCAATCGTGTATTGTTCAATATTGGACGATTATACGAAGCAAATGAGCAATATACTGAAGCCTATCAAAACTATACGAAAATAATAGTTAAAGGTGGGGTTGATGATTGGACAAAGCTTGCACAAAGCCGTATAATTTACTTCGATTCAAGAGGAATCGGTAAATAAGCATAAGCTATTTTTCACCGAACTTCCTCCTTTATATGATCCCTGCAGGATGCAATTCCTTGCAGGGTTTGTTCATCAGGGGAGTTAATTATGTCCAAGAAGCGAACAAGTTTCTTCAGCGTTAAAGTATTCTCACTTGTTATTGCGGTTTTTATTGTTTTCTTAACCGTCTTAATTTATAAGACTACTGGCATTTTCGCTAATTTGGAAGACAAAATTCTGGACACCCACTTTCAGCTTAAAATCGGCAGAGAAACCAAATCAATTCAAGAAGGCGCAGTATTATCACAGAACAATTTAGCAATTTCTGATGATATACTGATTTTAGGCATTGATCAGCGCTCACTTGACCAGTATGGCAAATGGCCGTTCCCGCGGACCAGGTTTGCCCATCTTATCAACGCTTTTGCCAGAATTAGTGATCAAAATAACCGCGAATCGGCTCTTTTCCTGGATATTTTCTTTAATGATCGTGATGCTAATCCTACACATGATGCATTGCTTGCAGAGGCTATTCAACAATCAGATCGTGTTTTCCTTGAAACCGTCCTCGTCGGCACTGGTGTTCAAACCGAAACTGATCCCTTATACCTAAGGCAAAAAGCTTTATTTGATACAAAAGGTAGCATAAAAAAGGTGAGTGGCGATTGGAAGAAGGTTCCTGCTTTCCCCAATGTCGACCCGCCACTAGAACCAATGGCTGTTGCGGCGGCTGGCTACGGTCATGCAAATTTTAATCCAGATCCCGATAAAATTTTCAGACGACAACCAATGATCCTTCGGTCTAGTGTTTTACTAAAGCTGATTCGCCTAGATGAAATCAGACCAGGCTATTCAGTAAACGAACAAGAATTTGAGCGCCTTGCCTGGTATGACATTGATGGCAGTCCTCATGAAATCGATACACCTATCAGTGCTGCCGCCTTACAGAAGCTAAAAGCCACTCTTGCAGAAAAAGCCCCAATGGTATCCGCAATTTCAGAGGCGACAGGTCAAACCGAAAGCTATCATATTATCCGGCATTATAAAGATCACTTTGTGCCGGCAATCACTCTGTCTCTGGCTTTGAATTATTTCAATAAGGGATATGATGACATTGAAGTGATAGTCGGTTCTCATATCAGAATCAGCAATCCAATGATTAAAAATCCCGATAGTGGTGAATTAGCACCATATTCCATCAGAGTCTCCGATGATATTTTTGACACTGATGGAAATCTGGTCAAAGAAGGTACTTTTAAACTGATACCTGAGATTCTTATTCCTATAAATGAATCTGGACAAATGGTTGTTAATTTTATGGGGGGTAGGTCCAGTGAGTCCTCAGATGGAAATCAAACCTTTCCAGTCCGCTCTTTTGCAGCATATGCAAATCGCGATCCTGGCTCTGACAGTTCCACATGGCGTCGAACTATGGCTAGTACTAATAAAATCCTTATGACTGGAGCATTCTCATCGGGAATGGCAGACGATGAAAAACCGACTCCACTTGGGATGATGTTTGGTATCGAAATTCATGCAAACGCTCTTAATACCATACTTATGGGTAATTTTATAAAATATGTCCCTGATTGGGTGAATTTTTTAATCCTCGTCGGAATAGTTTTCATTTTTGCCTTACTGAGTTCAAGAACGCCAGCTATTGTCGCATTTATAGTAGTACTATTAGAAAGTGCTGCTTACTTCTTCGCAGTTAACCTGATATTCGAAAAACAAGCCTATTTGGTTAATTACTCCGGTATAACAATAGCCTCCATTTTTACTTTTATTTCTGTTGTTATATACAGGGTTTTTACTGAAGAAAAAGAAAAGAAAAAAATACGCCAGACTTTTGGTAAATATCTAAGTCCAAAGGTTGTAGAGCAACTAGCTGAAAATCCTCCTGAACTTGGTGGCCAGGACAAAGAAATTACTGTCTTTTTCTCTGATATACGCGGATTTACAACTTTATCAGAAAATATGACCCCTCAGGAATTAGTTAATCATCTTAATGTATATCTCACCGCTATGACCGATATGATAATCAAATATGGCGGGACCTTGGACAAATACATGGGGGATGCAATTATGTGCTTCTGGGGTGCACCAATATCCCTAGCGGATCATGCAATATTAGCCTGTAAATGTGCGCTTAAACAAATGCAGCTACTTGAAGAACTCAACAAAGGTTGGCCGGAAGCAAAAAATATCCACATCGGCATAGGCTTAAATTCTGGAATCATGACTGTTGGTAATATGGGCTCTAAAATGCATATGAACTATACACTTATGGGTGATCACGTTAATCTCGGATCGCGCCTGGAGTCTATCAATAAAGAATATAGCACACAGATAATTATAAGTGAATTTACCTATGCATTGGTGAAAGATAAATTTATTGTTCGCGAACTTGATAATATCCGGGTTAAGGGAAAGAACAAACCGGTTGTTATCTATGAACTGATTGATTGTCTGGAATCCATGGAGCCACCGGTCATTGGAAAATAAAAAGCTGCGAGGTACCATGAACCGACAAGTTTTCATCACAAAGAATGTACTGCTTTCGCTAGTTGTTCTTATATTCATAGTATTTTCTTGTGGAATTGATACTTATAATGCATTAGAAAGTATACCTTATGTAGTTGCACCTGACACTGACTCAGTCATTTTCAGTCCAGTGAAAAGTGGTGATACTATTAATCCGGAATATTTATATTTAGGTATTGATATATTCTATCGGCTCTATGATAGTCAAGAATCTGCCAGTAACGATCGAACAGCTTTTCTTTCAAGACAAGATTCTGAAGTTGTCCCAGGAACGTCTATTAGTTCCTATCTAGCTTCAAGAACAGGTTTGAATTATTACCGAATTCTGCAATTAGAAAATGGAACAGAACTTTTTCTTGATGCCGCTACTGATATTGAATTAGATTCGTTGTTAACCATACGGTGGGATACCTTTTTAAAAGAACTGTCAATAAGTGGACTCAAAGATCAACAAACGATAATACTTGCTCGGAATAAATCGGGTAGTAGTATTCCGTTTTCTCAAAAACCCGTTATTGGTGATATTGATTATACCAGTAATAACGGGACTGGTCTGTATTTACAGCTATTTGCAGCTTCGTCTGCTTTTGTTTTCTCCGCAAATCCACAGCTGCTCTATAGCAAAGCTGTCCACTTAATAACAATGCAAATTGATTAACCCGAATTTACAGCACTTCTTATAATGTATATTCTGTCTACCAATGGCGACTTTATAAAATATGCCGAACAACTCTGCTAATGCATGTTTCTAAACTTCAGTCATATACGCTTTCTGGATTTTTTGGAAAAATTCAAGATACGAGATGCGAACACTACATGTATTGTCTGGCAGCTGCGCATATTGTACTAAACGTTTTCCTCTAATTCCAGTCTGCATCAGGGGTTCGCCTATAGCTTTTGTTATGATGCTCGATAAGCCCCAGGCCTTGATACCAGTAGCCGGCAAAGTAAACATCAGTTTCGAATTATTCACACTGCAGCTAAAAAGCTCTTTTAAAACAGAATTCTCGGATTCAGAAATATCTGAGAGCATTGAGTCACAGATATTTTGTACAGCAAAATTCGTATCATTAAAATCCAACTCATAATCCGAACCCCAATACAAAGATGATAACGAATGAATTTTGAGTCCATCGCGCAATGGCATGGCAAGGATAGAATTAACTTTTACAGTATCAGGAAGCCATGCCTGTAATTTATAAATATAATCATCTAAATTTGGGTTCAAATCCGTAAAAGCACTATTTACAATATAGGCAGCATATTCATCATCAGAGTAAAAGCCAAGTGGTAATGGCTCAGATAATTCTAACCGGGGCATTGGATTAAAACCTAAAGAATACTCCAGATTAAAGCCGGCTTTAATAATTGCATAAGCAATCACGGAATGTAGATCGTGATGAGCATAAAAAGATGCATTATCAAATTTTGAAAATCCTAAAATTATTCTGGTTCGAACTGGATTGACTACAGTGTTTGATGGATTAAGTTTATGCGTTGTAACATCACGGTATGATGTAGATCCTAGATCCTTAGCTAAAGCTTGCATTAATTTTGAAACACTACTATTGAAGTCCGTTGTTGATTCTACATGATGCTGCGTACTACATGAACCACAGTAATCTATGCAAGGCTCGCTGCAAGCTTTAGTCACTTCTGCTAATACTGATCTATTAAGCTCGCGTTTTAAATATGTAGGTGAAACTTTTATATCGATGTCACTCCATGGACGACTTTCTCTGGCTTCATGAAAATTGAGTAAACTATGTTTATCTAGTATCTCGATCCATACATCTTTTTTGAATTGATCGTCCCATGCATCAAAAATGCATCCAGCTTCATATGACTCAACTAATGCATTACCTACTCTTTCATCGCCACGAGCTATGAAACCTTCAACTGCTGACATTAATGGAGAATTATAGCTGATTTTTATTCGCTTATTGTAGCGCAACGCATCTTTTATGGCATATATACGCCTCTGTGCTTCTGTCCAGCTAATTTGAGAGCTATCCTGATAAGGAGTATGCGGCTTAGGAACAAATGTAGAAAGTGTAATATTGAGATTCAGATCTGAATCACGGGCTATTGATTCAATAAATTTCACTATCTCCAGTTCTTCGCACTCAGAACCTGCACCAAGCGGAAGACCAAGCATAAAATAGAATTTAGCTGTTTTATAGCCATAGCTACCTGCTGTTTTTAATATAGATATTATTTTCTCAATTGATACATTCTTATTAATTGCTTTTTGCCATTCTGGTCGTGGCGTTTCGACAGCGAAAGTAAGAGCACCTTTTCGAACATCAGATAATTCAGCTAAAATATTCAGCGAAAAGCTTTCAACTTTTAAGGATGGCAATTGAAATGATATACCCCTTCCCGAGTATAATCTATTTAAATATTGAACAAGATCGAAAATTCCTGGATAATCACCACTTGACAATGAAGATAAGGTAATGGAGGTAAAACCTTGATCGACAACAGCAGCAACTTCCTTCAGAATAATCTCAGGATCTTTTAATCTACATGGACGATAGAAATATCCTGCATGGCAAAAACGACAGCCATTCGGACACCCCCGCATTATTTCAACAACTCCATGATGCTGCACAGGTTTTAGTACAGGCTTAGGATATTTTAAAATAGAGGCAAATGCAGAAAAACCCTTAAATATATTCCGAGTTGCCTTTTTGCCAGGAATCCAAATAGCCGGATGAGATTTTATTTTATCCAATATTTCCACACGAGTCGCACCATTGTTTTTTAATTCATTTAATGCAGTACATAAACTAAAAAAGTCTGGCTCTGCTTCTCCTATCCATATTGCATCAAATATATTAGAAAAAGGCAATGGATTGCTGATGCCTGGCCCTCCAGCAATAACTATAGGATGAAAATTTTCACGCTTGCTTTTATCTAATGGAATTCCAGATAAGTTGAGTGTATGAATAATATTGGTTGCTGCTAATTCGAAGCCAACAGTGAAGGCCAGAATGTCAGATGATACTACGGGCTGTAAGGTGTCTAATCCATATAACGGGAAATTATTTTCCTTTATAAGATTTGCAAAATCGCTTGCTGGTGTGAATACACGATCACATACTATATTGTCCAGATCGTTCAGCCCGGAATAGAGAATCCTCATGGCATTATTGGACATACCTATCTCATAAATATCCGGAAAGCATAAGGCTACACGAAAAGAATATGTTACTTTCTTAATAGAGTTTAATTCTCCTCCTAGATACCGAGCTGGCTTTTGTACCTTTTTTAGGAAAGGATATACTTTATCAAAGAAAGATCTACTTTCACTTGTCATTTCTTTATCTCCTGGAACCAATTGCTAATACTAAACCGAGGGCTATGTTAATTGTTAAAAGCGCAGAACCTCCATACGATAAAAACCATAATGGGATTCCGGTTATCGGCATAATGCCAATAGTCATTCCGACATTAACTATATAATGAAAAATCAATAAACTGGAGACTCCACTGCAAATACCCAACGAAAACATGTCTTTAGTACTTTTCATTATCATATAAATTCGAAAAAGCAATACCAAAAAAAGCAAATTAATTAACAATACACCTATAAATCCAAGCTCTTCAGATATAATACTAAAAATAAAATCAGTGCTTTGCGTTGGCAAATAACGATAATGACTATGCGTACCAAGAAGAAAACCTTTGCCGCCAAGCCCGCCAGAACCGATTGCAGTAAGAGACTGCAATATATGCCAACCTGAACCTAATGGATCAATATTTGGATCAAAAAAAACAATTAAGCGCATCATTTGGTACTCTTTAAGTATCTTACCGGCAGCTAAACCTAAAATCAACCCAATAAAAATAATTATGATGCTGAATAAAATCCAATAATAATATCTTTTCTTGAAATAAATATGACCAAGCAGCGCTAGTATAAAGACAACGCTTAATAAGGCAAAAAGATAATATACATAAGGTGCTTCATAGAAAATTCTCAAAATGTTTATAGGTTCTTCCCTAATTAGATTCTGCCAAAGTGGTAAAAGTACAAAAAGTATAGAAGTAGCTGAGACACCTACAGTGAATGCAAGATACTTGCCATTAATACCTAGAAAAAAAGCTATAAAAAGATAGATCGGAATATAAACCATCGCGGTACCAAAATCTGGCTGAGCGAGAATTAGTAAAAAAGGAATTCCTGCAATCAGTACAGATAGGAGGAATCTTTTAAATGTATTGGGTTCATGTTTAGTTGCCGAAAGGTATTTGGATAAAAAGATTATAGTAGCTACTTTTGCGAATTCCGAGGGCTGAATTCCATAACTACCAATTCCAATCCAGGATCTTGAACCGTTTACTACACGTCCAGCAATCCGGGTATATATCAGTAAAACTATAAAACCAAGATAAATCCAAAAGGCATAATCCATTAGTATTTTTGGTTTTACCAGTAATGTAATTATTAGCAAAATAAATCCGAGTATTGCCCAGAAAATCTGTTTTTTATATTCATCTGAAACCAGTAGACCTACAGAATTAATGCCTGAAGAATAAATAAACATAATTCCGATAACTGTTAAAGAAGTCGACAATGCAATAATCAGCCAATCTGTGCGCTTGAATACAGGGCCTATTTCAATAATGCTCATTCGATCCTTCCTGCTTGAATCCTAACTGTTGTAGTCAGCTTAAGTTCCCGTATAGCATCTTCATATAATTGTTTTGCGAAATAGCCTTGAAATATTATATTTGTTGCATAAGGGGCCCACCATTCCCAAACATTTGCTGCTTCCACCATAACAACGACCACAATTACATCATTAATGTCTGTATAGTTATAAGGTGCATACCCTACAAACCAGGAATGCCAGCGATCAGAAAGGCCGACCTCTGCAGTCCCTGTTTTTCCTGCAATCTGAACAACTTTATTGGCAAGTGGATATCTGGCTGTTCCTTCTAGCAAAACACTTCGCAGATTTTCTTTTGTCTGATCAAAGGTTTCTTTTGTTATCGATGATTTCCAAAGAATTTCAGGAGAGTAACTGAAAGAAACCTCATCAGTTTCCTGATTTCGAACTTCCTTCAACACATGTGGCTTATAAATAATTCCATCATTAACGATCATCGATAACATATTGGCAATCTGTAATGGGGTGCTTAACATGTAGCCTTGGCCGATAGATAAATTAAGTGTATCGCCACCCAGCCACTTCTCGTTAAAGCGTCGCTCTTTCCATTGCGGAGTTGGCACAAAACCACTAGCTTCACCCCGAAGATCAATACCAGTAGCTTCACCAAAACCAAAATCACGATAATAAGTGACTATGCGTTCAATACCCAATTTTTCATGACCAACAACAGCAAAATAGATATTACACGATTGCGCCAAAGCTTGCTGTAAATTCAGGCGACCATGACCTGGTTTTAGTATATGACACTTGAAAATGCGGTCACCAAAAGTCATTTCTCCAGCACAAAGAACTCGCTCTGCTGGGTCAAAGGCTTTTTCCTCTAAAATTGCCGCAGTCATAGCGATTTTAATTGTTGATGCAGGCGGATAATGAGATTGAATAGCACGGTTGATTAAAGGATTGCGTTCATCATTAAGCAATGATGCAAAGTAATTATTTCCACCTTTTGCCATCAGTAGATTTGCATCATAACCGGGCCAGGAAACCATAGCTAATATTTCACCTGTTGCGGGTTTTAAAACAATAGCAGATCCAATGCGATCACCCAAGGCCTTTTCTGCTAGAATTTGAGTGCCTCTATCTATGGTCAGTACTAAATTGTTTCCCATAACTGGCGGGATTACATCCAGGTTGGGTTGATTGACACTCCGTCCACGGACATCCACCGTGCGGAACTGACGTCCGTCTTTACCACGCAATAGTTCATCATATTGGTTCTCTATCCCTGACTTACCAATGATATCACCCGATTGGTAACCCTTATTAAACAATATTTTTAATTCGTCTCGGGTAATTTCACCTACATAGCCAATAATATGTGAAAACGAGCCTGCTTCCAGATAATTACGGCGTGGCTTTGACTGCCAGGATACACCTGGAAATTCATCTTTACGTTCCGCTATCGAGAAAACCAACTCCTGACTTACAGAATTAGCAATTTCTATAGATTGATACATACGATAATATGATACAGGTATTTTTTTATTAATATCCAATAATGGAATATCTAACAAAGCTGCTAACTTATTAAAAACCGTCGGCTTAAGTTCATTAGGGATTTCAGCCGGAATTACTAAAACGGCAAATGAATCATTATTTACAACTAATGGCGAATCTAAATTACGGTCGAATATTTCTCCACGCTGCGATGGCAGTATCTCAGTCTGCCTGGAAATAGAAATTGCTCGATTAGTAAATTCAGAGCTTTTGAAAACCTGAATATAAAACAAATATATTGAATATGAAGAAAATATAAATACTAAGGCGAGAATATAAAAAACGCGCTTCTTCGAATCGATCAAAGAGATCATCGGTGTTTCTCAGAACCAAGCAAAAATCGGTCCATTAGCCCAAGTATGAAAAAGACAAGTGGAGCCAAAACTGCAGTGTATAGCATTTCAAGCCAAAAAATATGTGAGAAAAATGAATATGACAAAACATTGAATTCGGAAAAAAATAATTGCATGACTTCACTTAATAGGCCTTTTATTATTGTTCCGGCAACAGCGAATAAAAAGGGCATCAGTAATTTATCAATATAAAATTTACCGGAGAATGCGTTGAAAGCGAAAGCAGTAGCTGTTTGAATCAGTGATGTTGTTCCGAGAGGAATTACGCTAATGCTGTCTTGCAAAAAACCAGAAAGAAAACCTATTACCTGCCCTTTAGGCAAGGTATTACGAAATGAAATATAGATCAAAATCAATAATGGCAAATCCGGGACAACCGATAAAATTTCAATTGCACGCAGCCATGTACTCTGTAGAACTGTCGCCCCGATCATGAGTAACAAACCAAACAAGCTTGACTTTATCATTTGCCCTCCTGCATAGTATTCAGGACTTCAGTTACACCAGTCAGAATGAATACATACTCAAGGCGATCAAAATCAACGACAGGATCGAGATCAAATTCGATTGAGGTAAGATATGGCAATTCATGAATTCTACGTATTCGTCCTACCATTATATCAGGTGGATATAGCGATTGGAGTCCGGATGTTATTACTATGTCCCCGAGATTGATTTGCTCCAATGCTCTTTTTTTTATATACTTAACTATTAGGTTTTGACTTTCGTTTCCGCTGCCCACGGCAAGACCTTCATAGCGAGATTCTTGCAAGCGAATTGCAATATACGCTGATGCATCGAAAATCGGTAGAACTAAACATGAGTATCTACTAACTTCAATAACTCTACCAACTAGGCCTTCGATACCATCTTGATATGCAATTACAATATCATTCTTTTTTATACCTTCGTTTAAGCCCTTGTCCAAAATAAAAGTAGAATATACATTGCCTGGATCTTTTCCAATAATTTTTGCCGGGATATTTTTATATGTCAATTCAGTTGAAAAGCCTAATTGCTGCTTCAATGTAATATTTTCTTGATTGATTCTATCAAAATCACGTTCCATTCTACGCAACTGCTCAGTACTTGATAAAAGCTCATTGTATTTTTGTTCCAGTATGCGTAGCTCAGAAATACTTGTAACACTTTGAGAAACGAAACTGGATACCGCAGAAAAGCCGCGTTGAAAAAAAGAAAGTACTGCCAGTCCAACTCGCTCAGGAACACCAGTTAACGAGCGGGTGGATAGAAGCAGTACCAGCAACGACGTAAATAGCAAAGAGCTTGAGACAATGATCCTTATTCTAGATAACTGTCTTTCCGCCTTTTTCATACAATTACAAATTCATTCCGCTTGCGCCGAAAGCTATATCAATGCCCCGAACAGCTTCGAAATATTTACCTGCACCGATCGCTACACATTCAAGCGGCCGTTCAGCTAAAATAACCGGCACTCCGGTTTCTTTCGCGATCAGTTTCGGCAATCCCTTCAGGAGTGAACCACCTCCTGCCATGACAATGCCTCTCTCTACGATGTCAGCAGCCAGTTCCGGAGGGGTTTGCCCAAGCGTTTTCTTAATTTCTTCAACAATCTGATTTACCGGTTCCTGCAAAGCCTCACGGACTTCGACAGAATCTATTTCCAACCGTCTAGGTAATCCTGTTATTGCATCAGTACCTTTTATTTCCACTTTTTCGACCGTTTTTTCTGCTGAGGCGTTACCTATCTCGATTTTTAGACGCTCTGCTGTCTGCTCGCCAATAATTAGATTATGCGCAGACCTAATATGCTTTATTATTGCTAGATCAAATTCATCACCACCAATACGTATCGCATTGGTTACTACTAGATCCTTCAGCGAGATAACCGAAATTTCGGTTGTTCCACCACCGATATCGACAATCATATGACCAGCTGGTTCATGTATCGGTATATCCGAGCCTATCGCAGCGGCAAGGGATTCAGGCAACACTTCAACCTCACGTGCACCAGCCTTATATGCAGCATCAATGACCGCCCGACGCTCAACTTCAGTAATACAGGTAGGAATGCCAATTACCATACGTGGCTTAATAAACCATCTCCGTGGTATTACCTTCTGAATAAAATACTTGATCATTTTTTCAGTAGTGTCCGGATCAGCAATGACCCCATCACGAAGGGGCCGGATTGCAATTATGTTTCCCGGGGTTTTCCATAACATCCGTTTGGCTTCTGTTCCTACTGCAAGCACACGTTTTGTACCGCGCTCCACGGCAACAACAGAAGGTTCATTTATCACAATACCTTTACCCCGGACATACACCAAGGTATTGCAGGTACCCAGATCTATTCCAATATCCATGGAAAACCTATCAAAAAAACCCTTTTTGGCCATTGTGCTCTCCTACTGTCGCTCGTTTAGTTTAATCCGTGAAGCCGCATGCATTGGATCTATCGAAACAGCACGCCGCCATGCAGCGCGAGCCCGTATCGCATCATTTAAACCTTGAAACGCAAGTCCTTCCCAATACCACGCCTCAGCTGAATTGGGATTCACAAGTTTTATTGCATCGATATAGCTCAAACCAGTCTCATATAATCCCGCCTCTATGCTTTGCGCTGCCAATAAAAGTCCGGCCTGCTCCCGTAAAAATTGATCTGTGCTCTCTAGCCAAACCCGACTTGCCAGTTTCGTCGTTTCAGTTGAATTGCCGGCCTCTTGATGAACCAATGCTGCTGCCATATGGAGTGGCAGCGAGTCTGGATTTTCCAATATAGCCGCAGTAAATGCATCAATACTTTTTTGGGTTTCACCAAGGTTTTTATATGCCAGTGCCAAATATTCCCATATATCAAACGACCGATAATTATTATCCAATGCTGCCAATAAAAACCGGATGGCATCATCATAAAAATCCTGCCCGCGATAAAAGGAAGCTTTTCCGATAACGTACTGAATTCGGGAAGTAAATTCTGGTAATCCAATTATAAGTGCTTTACGGAGAGCCATTACAGATGTATGCATTAATGAAAGACGGGTTTCTCCATCAATGCTTTGCAGCCCGGTATAAAAAGCAGAGAAGCCGTAAAAAGCCAGGTTAAAGGCATTCATTGGATCGGTGAGTAATACAGCCTCGGTCTTTTGTAAAATCAGATCATAATCTTTTCGCTGCCATGCCTCAAGAACAATATCTTGAGTTATCTGCTCGCTTTGAACAACACTCTTTTTGCGAGCATGGGTAAGCACTAACCAGCGGGAAATAAAAACGGCACTCAACACCAGAGCTAGACTCACGCATAGAAATACGATCCGACGACGGTATAATTGCTTGAGAAAAGGGGTCGAGTTTTGTTTTGGAGCAGAAGATTGACGCATAATTTCAGATTAGTTGTACCATTTACATGCTGAATAGTCAATTGAATATGTACATAGAAAAGGAGTGGATCTATAAGCCGGGTTCTGTCCTGTTTCCAGGGGCTGTCATCCATCTAAACCACCCATTATATCTGGATCGTTTACGCGTTCTACCCGTCAGCTGTTTCACGTACATGAAACGGTACAAGCAATACACTGACTGTTCAAACTTGCTCGCGGTAAGGTTTGCCATGCCGTAGACATTGCTGTCTGCGCGGTGGGCTCTTACCCCACCATTTCACCCTTACCAGCCCCCCTGCACATGGAGCAAGCTCCCTGTCAAAAAGGGCTGGCGGTATCTTTCTGTTGCGCTGTCTGTCACACATCCGTCTCCAGAAGTGTGCCCGGCAGTTAGCCGGCACCGTGCTTTATCGAGCCCGGACTTTCCTCCGGATTAATCCGGCGACAGCCCGATCCACTCCTAAATGTTATTAATCGTCAGAATCTTCCATTGAACCTTTGCCTTGGCCGTCATCATCATCGTCATCATATGAATCTTCTTCAGAATCATCGCTGAAGTCATCAAATTCGGCTAAGCTACCGGATTCAATATCAATAAGCAGGTCATCATCTGTACCATCACTTTCCTGATGGAATAGAACACGGGAGCAATATGGACAGAATACAACTTTATTACCCTGACGCACTTCATTAACAAACTGTGCTGGTAAGATCATCGAACAGCCAGTACATACCGAACCCTTAACAGAAACAATACCTAGGCTCTGTTTCGATTTAATGATTCTCTCAAATTTAAATATTATTTCCCGGTCTATACTTGAAGTAATTTCAGCCTCAAGATTTTTTAATTCATTAATCCGTTGCGACATTGTAGATTCTTCAGACTGAATACGGTTGCGTTTCTCAGTAACTTCACTTTCCTGCGAACTAATGAGCATCTGGGTTGAGTTAAGCTCACTTACAGCCTCTTTCAACGCCTCATCACTGGCTTTGAATTCTTTACGCAGACGGTCTTCTTTGAGGCCGGCTTCAGTTATTTCCTTATTGAGCGCTTCAAATTCACGAGGACTGGAAATACTGTCCATCTGCTGTTCGGATTTGTTTTTATGGTCAACAACTTCCTCCAGCTCTTGCTTGGTATTGGCGACTTTGGCGGTTAAATCATCAAATCGCTGCTGCTTTTCCACTAATGACTTTTTGGCCCGTACCAAAACCTCTTCCTGAGCGAGGATGGATTTTGGAAGTTCCTTAACCTGCTTTTCCAAAGACACTCGTTCCATTAGCAAATCCTGAAATTTCCTCAAGCGCTCGAATAATTCTTCCATCAACATAGGTAATCACCTCGATCAAGTAGGCTGAATAACATAGGGGTGCACTGCACTACCCTTTACTATAATATATCCCGAAAATACGCTTATTATTTTCGAACTCAACAATAAGCGCCAGATGATATCATGAAATCAGTATCCGAATCAATCATCCTAAAAGACGACCTGAATCTAGGCCGTCTGAGAAAAAGCTGATTTAGTGATCTACATAATCACGTAATTTTTGACTTCTTTTAAAGTGGCGCAGTTTTTTCAGTGCCTTGGCCTCTATCTGCCGGATCCGCTCTCTGGTAACGTTAAAATACAAACCCACCTCTTCGAGTGTCAGGGAGTAGCCATCATCCAGCCCGAAACGCATCCGTAATACTTCTTGCTCACGCGGTGGTAAGGTGGCCAGAACAGATCGAATCTGCTCCTGCAGCAACTTGTAGTCAGTCTGTATACTTGGATTCTCTATATCTTTATCTTCTATAAAATCTCCAAGGAACGAATCATCATCCTCTCCAAGCGGAGTTTCCAGGCTTATCGGTTCGCGGGCGACATTTTTAACACTCTTCACTCTAGAAACAGGCCAGCCAAGCTGTTGGGCTACTTCTTCATCGCTTGGCTCTCGACCTAATTTCTGCATCAGTTGTCTGGATTCACGAACTACTTTATTGATCTGCTCAATCATATGTACTGGTACACGAATCGTACGGGCCTGGTCGCTTATAGATCTGGTGATGGCTTGACGTATCCACCAGGTGGCATATGTTGAAAACTTATAGCCCTTGCGATATTCGAACTTCTCCACAGCCTTGATTAAGCCGATATTACCTTCCTGCACCAAGTCAAAAAAATGCAGGCCGCGGTTGGTGTACTTCTTAGCAATGGAAACAACCAAGCGTAAATTTGCCTTAATCAAACGATCTTTGGCATTTTTCATCATTTTACGGCCGCGATTGATCTCTTTGGCCATGCGGATGATTGAGTCACAATCATTCTCAAAGGAGTATTCCATTTCACCTAATCTTTTCTGGGTAATCTGGATTTGCTTGATGCGCTCTTTTATTTCATCGGAATCAATACCTAACTCTGATTCGATTTGGTCTCTTCGATCTTTTATAGTCAGATTTCGTCCCAAAGTTCTGATTTCGCGGAGAGTAGAAACCTGCAGTATCCGTTCGAGTCGGTCCTGTTCATTTCGATACTTTTTTATACGCTTGGCAGCATTTATAAATTTCTCGGAAAAAATATTGATTTCTTCAGTATGCAAATCAGTATCACCCAGTTTTAACAACAGACTTTCACGCAAAGCCATGAGCTCTTCGTCATCCTTGATCAAGTTGCCACGGGATACAATCTGCTTTTTATTTTCCAGGTAAGTTTTAATATCTGCCTGAGTCTCTTTAAGGATATCTCGATAAAACTGATTAAGACGACGACGCTCAGCAATTTTCTCTGAATTTTCCTTACGTTGTTGAGAGCCTGATTCACGTCTGGCTTTTAGTGCGATTTGATTAAATTCCGGGATAAGCATACCGCTACGCCGAATTATCCTTTTAATGATATTTTCGCCTTCTTCCATCAACTTGGATAATTCTACTTCTTGCTCGGCAGTAAGCAGATTTTCCTTACCTATCTCACGCAAGTAGAGCCGAATGGGATCATCCACCGCTCCTTCTTTGTCACTATATACCAAGCGTTTTTTCTCAGTGCTTGGAGTAGTTTCCTCATCCTTCACGGGAGCTGGCGCTTCTTCGCGATTTACATCTTCTTCCTCGAGTTGAATATGATTATTTTCGAGCAAGGCCAGGACGGTATCAATTTTATCCGAATTAAGCATTGCCTCCGGCAGAAAATCCGAAAGCTCATCAAAACTGATGACCTTTTTTGCCTTAGCGTACTCGAGTAACTTCAGAATTGCGGGATCCAGTTCAATTTCGCTCATGCCACTCTTCCTTCAAGCGAGCTAATTCACCATCAAGGTGCATTTTTTCGTACAGCAAATCATTTAAGGATATTTCGTCCGCATCACGGACCGGATCATAACTTTTTATCCTACTGACCAGACGGGCTTTCTCTGTTTCCAGTTTGCGATAATGCAGTCGAAACAGCGCATCGGTTATAACCTTGTCTGGATTAACAGAATAATCGCCACTGGCAGCTTTCTCATGAATAAAGGTTCGAAGTGCCGGATTAGCCAAGCGCGGGATAATTTCCGAACTGGTAAGTTCGTCTCTCCTGAACAGTTCCTCCATTACTATAAAGACGTCTTTTAGGTCTTCGAGCTCAAAATCAGAGGCAGAAAATTCGGCCCTTACAAGTTGAAAAAATTCCGGATTCAGTACCAAAGCGGCGATGAACCCCGAATAAACCGAATTAGCCTGAATAGGCAGAATCGCAGCTCCGTTTTCAGACTTAGCTAATGGTTGAGCAGGTGCATGCCGGTACTTCTTAAAATCGGCAAAAACGGAATAGGGATCAATATTAAATGCACCGGCGACGCTTTCCAGCAAACTGTCCTTTTGAATCTCGGAACTCAATTCAGCTGCATTTGAAAATACAAAATCAAAAGCTTCCGAGCGATTACCTTGGGAGGCAATCTTCAGAGCATGTTCAATTATATAGTCGTTCCTAGTTATAGTCGATTCTGCCATTTTTTTCAATTGGAGTGAACCAAATTTCTGCAGGATTTCTGCAGGATCTTTAGCTCCCTCAGTACCAAGCACGGAAATTGCCAGATTTTGCTTCTCCGCAACCTTAAAAGCTCGCAAAGTAGCCTCGATTCCAGCCTTGTCGGAATCAAAACACAACACCAGTGTTTCAGCATAACGTTTCAGCAATTGAGCTTGATTATCGGTAAAGGCGGTTCCAAGCGGAGCAACGGCCGTATTTTCACCAGCCTCATGAAAGGCCAGAACATCCATATAGCCCTCACAAATAATGGCTTTTTTCCCATTCCTCACTGCATTCAGAGCTGCATCAAGTCCAAAAAGATTCTCGCTTTTCCGAAAAATCACCGTTTCCGGAGAGTTGATGTACTTTGGCCCACTGTCCTTCAGGGTGCGACCTCCGAAGGCGACAGGTCTGCTTCGAATGTCAACAATAGGAAAAACCAAGCGACCACCAAAAATGGAAAACTCCTGATACTTACTGGAAAACAAGCCGCTCTTTGCAAGAAAATCCTTCGAATAGGCTTTTTTTAGTAGAAAATCATACAGCCATCCCCGCTCTTCAGGTACAAAGCCTAGCTTAAATCGTTGTATGGTTTCCAGACTGATTGCCCGCTCGCGTATATATGTAAGTGCCTGCTGCCCCCGTTTGTCTTCTACAAGAAAATAATGAAAGGTACCCACAAGGCGATTATAGAGCTCATACATAGCGGTTTTAAATTTCTGTTCACGCAGTTCTGCCGGATTGTCGCTACCTTCGTATACAATTGGAATTCCGGCTAGTTCTGCCAGCCGTTCAATTGCCTCGATATATTGACAATGCTCCATCTCTTTAATGAACGTGACAGCATCACCGCCCTTTTTGCAGCCGAAACAGTAAAAAAAACCTTTGTCCGCCTGAACACCAAAAGAGGGTGTTTTTTCATTATGAAAGGGGCACAGTCCTATCCAGCGGCTCCCCTGCTTTTGCAGCCGGACATAATGCCCCACAACTGAAACAATATCATTTGCCTGGATAATATCCTGGATCAATGAGTCGGGGATTCTTTTCATGTCAGGGCTTTACCGCCAAAGAAGCTGCATCGATATGCTCGTCAAAAGTCTCAGAAAAATAATGCTTGCCGCTCGTTCCATCAATAAGTCGGAAATATAGATATCGTGATGGTTCCGGCTGGAATACCGCCTTCAATGCTACGGACCCCGGGCTGCAGATAGGTGCTGGAGGAAGGCCAGCCCACCGATATGTATTAAAAGGGCTAAATAGTTCAAGATCCCGGTTGAACAAGCGTGCCGGATGCGGTTTGCCCAGCTCTTCAGTAATAACATAAACGACCGTTGCACAGGATTGCAGCCCGATACCCCGATTTAGCCGGTTATAGAACACACCGGCCATCAAGGCCGCTTCCTCCGGAATGCGGTACTCACGCTCAACAATACTTGCCAGGATAATCCTGTCGTGCAACTCAGAGCTATCCAGCAAAGCGGCCTCTGGGGCGAGATCCTGTAGACGTGAAAAAAGCTGGCGTATCATAAAAGCGACCACATCATCAGGGGCGCTATTCTCAACAAAATAATAAGTATCAGGGAACAGATAGCCCTCGGCACTATCTCCGGGAATAGCAAAAGAAGCCAGCAATTCGGGATTCCGGGCGGCAGATAAAAAGGCTTCACTACCGCTAATTCCAGCTTGTTCAACCAAATTGGCCACTTGGCGCAAGGTGCGCCCCTCAGGAATAACCAGACGTTTTAACACTTGTCGGCCATCGATAAAAAGTCGGAGAACCGCATTTGTGGATAATTCGGAATCAATGCGATAGGTACCACTTTTTATACTGCTGTCCAGCCTGCTGATTCGAATAAAAAACTTAAAGAGCAATTCCGAGCGGATTATATCTCGCTCTGCCAGTCTTCTGGCAGTTACAGTGCCACTTTCACCACTTTGAATGGTAAACAGAACACCTTCGGGGTCCACCCTACCAGTTGGAGCATCCAGATATTTTATTAGGACTAAGCTGGCAATAGCCAACGCAAAACCGAGTATAAACAGCACAGCGATCAGATTGGCAATAAGCCTAAACAGATGTCGCCCGTGTTTTGTTTTATTCGGATTATCGAAGGATTTCTTCTTCAATTACTGTTCCTTACTGTGCTTCCGGTTCCAGACCGGATAATTGTTCCAGTTGTTCAATTGAAAAAACAGTATACAGCTCCTGACGGATCTTCTCCAGAACTGCAGACTGGCTTTCATCACAACTATCCTCATGACAGAGCAGAATATTGTAAAGGCGCAACAGCTCCTGGCCACTGAGTGAAAGCTGGATCTGCTGCCGGGCAAAATCCTCAAAGTTCAATTTCCAAACCTTCTCTAGCCAGAATAACCTCAATACCGCGCTCTTCGAGATGGCCCAAATACCACGAAGCCGATTTAAATATTGTATCGATTTTCTGGTCATTGTAACCAGGTTCATGATGGAATAAAATCAACTTTTTTATCTGCCACGAAGATGCAAAATCCGCTGCCAGACTGAACGATGAATGTCCCCAATCCTGCTTTTCAATTGCCTCGCCAAGCGTATACTGCGTATCGATAATCAAGGCATCAGCTGATTTGAAATAGCGCTCGTTTTCCGGTGTTCTGTCAAAATCTGACGACGAAAGCTCGGTATCTGTCGAGTAGATTATTTTATGGCCATGCTCCTCAATTGAATAACTGTAGCAGCCTCCAGGATGGTTCATGCCCCTTTGCCTGATGGTAAGCTCGCCGATTTTAACCCCGTGGCCTTCGACAACACAGAATTCTTTGCAGGCCTGCATTACTTCCATCCCAACCGGGAAATATGGAGGACTCATCTGCTTTGCCAATATTTCCCGGAATCCATTGACCGGACTATACAGTGTAATATGATTAGCCGGATCAAAGGCCGGAGCGAAAAATGGAAGCCCCTGTATATGATCCCAGTGAAAATGCGAAAAGAATAAATGAATGGCAAGCGGTCTTTTCAGGGCGGCCAACTGTCGCCCTAAATTCTGGATTCCAGTCCCCGCATCGAAAATTAAATGGCAATGCTCATCCGTCTTTACCTCCACACAGGAAGTGTTTCCACCAACTGTAGAAAAAATCGATTCCGGCAGACGGGCTATAAATAACTCTCTGGATTCCTGACTTTCAATGTCATCCAGGTTGATCCGCTGTACAACAGAGGAAATCTTGCTTTTCAGCTTTTCAGGTGTCAGTGGTGTCGGGATTGAACCTCTCACTCCCCAGAAACGAATTTTCATCAAGATCCTCCAGAGCCAGATCATAGGGCAATTCTACAGGGGTATGTAACCTTCGTAACCAGAACGCCTCTCTAATGCTTTCCGCCGGTACCAATGGCCCCTTGTTAATGCCGGGACAGTCAGCAGCTTCCGCCTGCCAGCTCGATTGATGCTCCGGAATCCCTTTCCAGAATGGATAAGTACGACACTGCACCGGTCTTGCCGAATATACCATACATCCTTTTGGGGACCAAAAAATGCAATCGAAGGCGCTGGTTTCGGTCAGGCTTAGTCTAAAACCAGTTCCTATATCAATTTTACGCACATACTTTGCTAAAAAATCCGGCAATGTGCAATCTAAATACTGTATCAAGTTTAGTATATCATTTTTTGCCAAAAACACAAAGCCGGGAACATGTCGGCAGCAGGCTGAGCATTGCTGGCATGAAAAATGAAGCCCTTTTAACCAGTACTCATCTGCCATACAAGTTCCTCCGGAACCACAATGATAAAAAAAAGGCCGCCGTAAGGCGACCTATTGGAGAGAGAAGGATTTGAACCTTCGAAGGCTGAGCCAACAGATTTACAGTCTGCCCCCTTTGACCACTCGGGAATCTCTCCATTACGTAATGCAGTACCCAGCAAGCTGGACAAGCCATCTCCCGGAATCGAACCGGAGACCTCGAGATTACAAGTCACGCGCTCTACCAGCTGAGCTAAGATGGCATCAACAACAAGCAGACTATACAAAAAAACCTTCCACTGCGTCAAGAGATATTTTCTGAGCTTCCGCTAAAAGCACAGATTTCACGGTATTTATTCTTTTTCAGCGGCACTGTATTGAACAGCTGCTGGATACTCACGTACACTTGGCATATGGAGGATATATGTATTCCTTTTCTTCCTGTTCAATGGAACACTGTGACAGGCCCGCCTTGGGTACTGAGCAATTTTGTGCGCAGCACCATCCTGATGTGGAGTCATATGTACGCAGGATGCTTGAAAACATCGGCGACAGCATAATTATCAAAGATGTAAATTTTTCCGGGATAAAGTTGGAAAATATCCAGCTGGAAGGCCGGCAGCTGTATGGTTGTACTTTTTCTGAGGCGATCATGAGTAACTGCAATTTTTCAAACACCCTGTTCCGAATGTGCTTTTTCGATTTTAGCACGCTGTTGAATACTGCTTTCACCCACAGTGATATTCAATTCTGCTCGTTTGCCGGTTCAAAGCTTCAGGACTGCAATTTTACCAATTCGGAGCTGGTGCACAACAATTTTAACGGCATAGAAACCAGAAATTGCGATTTCAGCAACTCCGGTTTATATAATTCTCGCTTTATTTCCGCCTGCTTCACCGATACCGATTTTGTGGATTGTGACCTGAAAAAGGCCTACTTTATTGATGTGGTACAAAGTAATGTATCCTGGAAATTCTCCAACACGCAGGAAGCTTACTACAGCCTGGCAGGAGCGGATCTATGACCGTTTTTTTTCATTACTCGCTGTACGGGTTTTCCAACGTATATCTGGTAGCCAATGACGATACCGGTGAGGCGATTATTGTCGACCCAGCTGAATTCACCGTTAACCTGCTCAATTTTATAGAAAAGCGCGACTACTATATTAAGAACGTTTTGGTTACCCATAATCATATGCATCATATCAAAGGGCTTAAAACACTGCTCAAGATATACCAAGCTACTGTATATTCAAGCAACATGCTGCCGGACCGGAGCGCTCATACCGCCATACACGACGGTGATGAATTCCGGGCCTGTAATCTGCCTATCGAGGTGATATCAGTGCCCGGCCACTCACCTGACTCGGTTGTTTATAAAATAGGCAAACTGCTTTTTACCGGCGACACTATCCAGGCAGGCCTCTTGGGCAGTACCAATAGCCAATATGGCAACAGCCTGCTGCGCGATCAATTGACCAGAAAGATATTTAATCAGTCTGATGACTGTATTATCCTGCCAGGTCATGGACCACCTACCACAGTCGGAGCAGAAAAAAAATTCAATGCAGGCATGAAACAGGATCACGCGGCCGAGAAACGCGGGCGTTACTTCATGTTCCTGTAATTTGCAGGATCGAGCCTGAGCAGCAAAAACTGGATCTCCGGTTCGGAGTACCTAGCTGCCTATACGCCGCCTGCGAAAACGGCTGGGCGGATTGCTGATCAGATCGCGTGCCTGTACCAGCATAAGCTCTGTACGGTCGGCCTGCAGTGTGCGTTCCAGTATGCTCCACACAGTATTGGTACTTTCCTCGAAAGCTTCCTGGGCGTTGTGGTTGTGCAGATAGTGGCCCAGAAAGAGAGCCGAAAAAAGGTCTCCGGATCCCTTCGGCGGTGCCGGAAACGGCAATAATGGCGTTTCGATCATGAATTTGCCTTCGCTGCAGCTAAGCAGCAGCTGTAGCGAGCTGCTGTTCTGGCTGAGGCAGCTGGTAACAAGTATTATTTTCGGTCCCAGCTCATGGATGCGGTCAGCCACCCTGGAAGCGTCCAGCTCCGTATTGATAGTCAAACCGGACAGTAATTCCGCTTCGAAATGATTCGGTGTAACAATATCGGCCAGAGCCAGAGCCTGTGTGCGAAAAAAGTCGAAGAGCTCATTCTGCACATAAAAACCGCCCGGATGATCGCCCATAACCGGATCACAGCAATATAGGGCGGCCGGATTATAGGTACGGATACGTTGTACGGCATTGATAATGGCCAGGCCAATATCCAGACTTCCGATATAGCCTGACAGTACTGCGGTGCAATCGGCCAGAGCCTGTACTGCATCCAGACCATCAACCAGATCCCTGATATGCGCGCCGGAGAAGCACGTACCTTTCCAGCCCTTTTTGCCGGTATGACTTGAAAATTGCACGGTATTAAGCGGCAGTACTTCATGCCCGAGCAATTCGAGCGGGAAAACGGCAGAACGGTTACCTACATGGCCGGAAACAACATGAGATTGTATGGAAAGAATCGAAGCGGCCTTTACAGTATTCATATACCATCCAATAAGGTCAGTAATTGCTGCAGCGGCCCATTAAGCAGGTCCAAACCTGATGATGTGGCACGCAGGCCCCGGCTGTCCATCGTCAGGTGATCTGGCCAGGAAGACAGCAGCCGCTGCAGTAGTTTCGGTGGCAGCTCCGGATGCCTGGTCTGCAAATCAGTCCACAGCAGACCCGAGCTTGTGCGCAGTGCCATCATTATATATTCAAATAGCGCATCCTTGCCACTGACTTTCTGCGAATAAGCGCACGCCAGCGGATCCAAACAATAGGCTGCTGTATCGCTGGTATTATAATGCCGAATATACGAACCGTCAGCAGCTGAAGAATTGCCGACGGCGGAAGGACCAAGCCCATACCAGGTATGCATCTGCCAATAATGCTGATTGTGCCGGCATTCCTGCCCCGGAAGTGCCCAGTTTGAAACTTCATAGCGTTGCATTCCACTGGCCGCCAGAGTCTGCAGCGCCTGATGCCATGTGCTATCATTTTCTTCGTCGGAAGGCAGACGCAGCGAGCCTTGACCTATTCTTGCAGCCAGTGGACTGGCCGGCTCCAGAATCAGTTCATAGAGGGACAGATGCTGGATGGGCCATTGCAGTACTGTCTGCAGACTATGCAGTAGGGAGTGCTGATTCTGAGTCGGTAGACCGTACATGAGATCAACTGATACCGAACCGTTCCAGGCAACAAGCAACTCGCTGACTACCTGAATAACTGCCGCTGCACTGCCCCGACGCTGCATGATTTTGCGAACCTTATCGTCCAGACTTTGGACTCCGATACTGAGCCGGTTGATACATGAATTCTGAATGGTCTGCAGTAAGTGCGGCGTGCAATCCATTGGATTCAGTTCCATGCTTACTTCTGTTCCGGCTGCTACAAAAGGCTGCACAGCAGAAAGCAATTGCTGCAGCAATTCGGGCGGCAGACAGGAAGGGCTGCCGCCGCCGATATACACTGTGTCAAAGTGGTCAATGTGCGAAAAATCAGTAATAAAGGCCAACTCTTGGTGCAGGGAGTTCAGGTATTTTTGTTGATCTGGAAGACTATTGACACTAGCAGTGCAATAATCACAGTAAGTGCAGCGGGAAATACAAAACGGCACATGGATATATAATGAAGGAGCCTGGGTTTGATAGCTGACGGCTTGCGGCTTGTTCAAAGTACTTTCTATAAAAACGACAGTTTGGTGATCGGCCAGTAGCGCAAAAACACCTTGCCGCGAATAAGCTCATGGGAAATAAGTCCAAAGAAGCGGGAATCATTGGTGTGCAACCGGTTATCGTTAACGACAAAAAACTCATTTTCCCCAAGCAGAATTTCGTCCATGTGGCCGGAGAAAGGCAGGCTGTCGTCCCAATTCTCGACACTACTGTCACGCAGAGTGTCATAAACCTTTCCGGATACTTCATGCTCTGTCAGGAAGTGCTGTGAATCAGCCTGCTTTATATAAACAACGAAATTATCTATCCGCACCAAGTCACCTGGAACCGCTACAACCCGTTTAATGACAGGCCGGTTAAGTGCATCGCTGCTTTTTGCCGTACCTCGTTGCTGCAGGCTGAAAAAACGCACCACACGATTGAGAAATTGTTCTATGTAGGTCATATCCGGGGTAGAAGGATGAGCTAAAACAACCACATCGCCACGGGCAGGCTGTCGGTACATTTTCTGGGCCGATTCGGCAAAAGGTAGTTTCAGACCATAGGCCGAAGGCGCAGATACTACGAAGGTATTTTCAGTGAGCAGCGGTGCCATGCTCTGGGAGCTGACTTTATAGGTTTTAAGTAGCCAGGAGCCGGCAAGGTCAGATACCAGAAACAGCAATACTGCCAGTCCGGACAGTTGCCAGAACAGCCGTTGCCGTTTACGAAGGGCCTCATAAGATTCTACACGTTTCATGCCTACCGCCACTATCTGTTTACAAAATCCGGAATTTCACACTACCACTTTTTACACGGGTTGACAAGTATTCGTTTATGGCAAATATTGCATGCACAAGGAAAACAGCAACTTATGGAAGGTATCAAGATTATTGCCCAGAACCGAAGGGCTCACTTTTATTATACAGTTGAAGAATCCATTGAATGCGGTATTGCACTCGAAGGGTCGGAGGTCAAGTCAATCCGGATGGGCATGTTGTCCTTCCCGGATGGCTATGCAGCAATTGAAAATGATGAGTTATGGTTGAAGAATGTGCATATCAATGAATATACCTTCAGCTCCATCAACAACCATGATCCGGACAGGCCTAAAAAGCTGCTCATTCACGCTCATGAACTGAAGCGCCTCAAGCGCCGGGTTGAGGAAAAAGGCTACACACTAGTTCCTCTGGACTTTCATTTCCGTAGTGGCAGGGTAAAAGTCGAATTAGGCGTCTGTAAAGGTAAAAAAGTGGGAGACAAACGAGAAGCCATCAAGGAAAAAGATGTTAAACGTGATTTATCCCGTGAACTGAAAGAGCGGCAGCGATGATGGAGCTGTATATATGAGTTCACTCCGCATTACCGGCGGCAGGTACAAGGGCCGCACGATACAGGTACATAAAGGCGAGCTGGAAATCAGGCCGGCGATGGATATGATGCGGGAGTCGGTATTTTCGATACTCGGATCGCTGCAGGGTGGCAGTTTTCTTGACCTCTTTTCCGGTTCAGGAATTATCGGACTCGAAGCAGCCAGCCGCGGTGCCGCTCCGGTTTGCTGTGTAGAACGTGACCGGGCAAAGTTTCCCCAGCTGCTTAAAAATGTTTCATTGTCCGAGGAACGTATCGAATGCCATTGCCTGCCGGTCGAACGGTTTATCCTGCGCAACAAAGATCAATGGTCCTATATTTTTTGTGATCCCCCCTTCCCTTACCAATTTAAGCCCAAACTGGTGGAGATGATCGGCGAACGCGGGCTGCTGGCAGACAACGGTATCTTGATAATCCATTATCCGGATAAAGAGGCCATGCCTGCAGTAGCCGCTGGCCTGATTATGACCGATGAACGCAAATATGGCCGCTCAACGGTACGTTTTTATCGTCATGCCGAAACGGCCGAAATGTAAAACCGGCACAGTTTGCATTGATTAAAAGATTTTTCTTGATTATACTTGTTTATTATACTTGCAAAATACGTAAGTAATGGTATGTTATTGTGATACGTTCTGCCGCGGCCCAGGCAGGAGATGCAAAAAAAGTGCAAAGGTATTGACCGATGGATGAAAAACTGTTCGAGCAATTTGAAGATTCCGGATTGATCAAGACAGTAGACCGACCCGCCGAAGGTATAGACTCCAGTCAGAAAGTGCAGCTTAACCGCCGCGGAAATGAACTGTTCAACAAAGGACAGATTGATACCGCCAGGCGCATCTTCCAGACCACCGGCTATTCCGATGGGCTGATCCGTGTAGGTGAACACTATCTGGAAAAAAGCCAACCAATTGATGCCCTTAAAATGTTTAAACTTGCCCATGAACACACGCGTTGTGACATGCTGATTGAAAAAGCGGCATTAGCGATAAGAAAATTGCTGGAGGAAGAGGACACACATGAGTGATAACACCAACCCCATTCATGATGAGCTGGAAACTTCTGGGACGGCCCATCCCGAAGACCAAGCAGCTCACGATCACCTCGAGATTGCGGAAATTTCCAAAAAAGGATATCAATACCTAAAGGAAAACCGCATCACCGAGGCGGAACAGAATTTCCGGACCATTGTGGACGCTGATCCGGAAAATAACTACGCATTGGTAGGTCTTGGAGACGCCGCCCGTAAAAAAGGTGCGTACCGAGACGCAGTCGAGCATTACAAAAAATGCCTGACCTACCACCCTGGGAATAACTATGCTTTGTTTGGGTTGGCTGATTGCTATAAAGCACTTAACCAGTACCAGAAAGCCATAGAAATCTGGGAACAATACCTGCTGCATGACAACAAGAATATTACCGTACTTACCCGTATTGCCGATGCCTACAGAAAGGTGCGGGATTTTAAAAAATCCAAGGCAATATACCTGCGTGTACTGGAAATGGAAACGGATAATCCTTATGCGCTCATTGGGCTAGGCCATTTGCATTATGACTTTAAAGAATACCGCGATGCACTGCATTACTGGGCCAGGATGGTTCAGTTTCAGGGTGACGCGGTAGATATCCGGGTACTTACCTCGATTGGCAACTGCTACCGGAAGCTAAAACAATTTGACATGGGTATTCCCTATTTTGAACGCGCGCTGGCCAAGGAGCCGGAAAATTTTTACGCCCTGTTTGGCCTGGCTGATTGTTATCGCGGCACCACAGCACCGGATGAATCATTACACTACTGGAGTCAGATCTTAAACCGCGACCCAAAGAACAAAGTAATTCTTACCCGGGCAGGCGATGCCTACCGCAATATGGGTGATTATGAAGCAGCTGTTGAATTTTACGAGAAAGCCCTGGATATCGAATTTGATGTATATGCAGTACTCGGCATGGCCACAATTGCCAGGTTACAGGGCAAAATCAGTGAGGCCATAGAATCATTACAGAAACTGGTACAGAATGATACCCGTAATTATCGTTTATACATAGAACTGGCCCAATGCTACATGGCTACCGGCGACCGTAAAAAAGCCGAAGAAATACTGCAGGATTTCCAAAGATTGGGTATCCGCAACCCCCATGTACAGGATTTACTGAGCCGGATTCAGGCTTAAGCATACATGAGCGAGCACGAATTGCAGGGGGCGGGATATGAACCGTCGCCCTGCGCTCTGCTACCTGCTGAATTGTGCCAGAGCTATGGCCTGAAGCAGGCTTTCCGGGGCAGGCAAATTTTCAAGTGGCTGGCCTCTGGTGCTGATAATTTTGAAAGCATGAGTGATTTGCCAGCAGACCTGCGCCGGAAACTGACGGAATTATCACCTAATGGTGTATACAGTTCCAGAGTAGAAGCCAAATTTTTGGCAAAAGACGGAACAGGCAAATTAAAAATCAGGCTTGCCGATGGCGCTGCGGTCGAAGCTGTGCTGCTGAGTGACGCCGAAGAGCGTTTGACTGCCTGTCTTTCAACACAGGTGGGTTGCCCCATGGGTTGCGCATTCTGCAAAACGGCTACACTCGGTCTGCAACGCAACCTGAGTGCCGGCGAAATAGTCGAACAGTTCCACTTTCTGAGTAAAATAAGGGGACGGCTTTCGAATATTGTGTTTATGGGTATGGGGGAACCATTACTGAATCTGACGGAACTTAGAAAAGCCATCACCCTGTTTACCCACGAAGACGGCTTTAAGCTGTCTCGCCGGAAAATAACTATTTCTACCTGCGGACTTACCAAAGGTATACTGGACCTTGCCGATAATGGACCCCATGTACGTCTGGCCATCTCACTGACCAGTGCCGACGACGAGTTGCGCAGCAGGCTGATGCCGGTTAACCGCACCCACAATCTGGCCAGCTTGAAATCAGCCTTGCTCTACTACCAGGAAAAAACTGGTGATCGTATTACCCTAGAAGCTGCCATCATGCATGGTGTAAATACCGGAGCGGAAGCTGCTGCCAAAATGGCAGAATGGATACAGCCGCTTAAGGTGCAGGTTAACATTATACCCTGGAATCCGGTGGCAGGTTTGCCCTACGAGGAGCCCAGCCGGCAGGAAGTTCTGGATTTTATCGCCAGGCTTGAGCAATTGGGTATAAATGTCATCAAGCGATCGAGAAAAGGCGTCGCGGTAGCTGCGGCTTGTGGTCAATTAGGCGAGACTACTCAGGACTGAGGGTATAGCAGTTCTTGCCTTTTCTGAAGATAGCTTTGGCGAGGTAGAATTCGCCGATATAGCCAAAGCAGCAAACGGACAGTTCGCTTTTCATTGATTGCTTCTATTTCCTGCAATGTATGCAATGCTGCAAGCGGATCTATCCGTGCAAGCAGCCTGGCATGCCCATAGCGGTCTGCAGTATCTAAGCGACGACCATCCCGAAGCGCAGACCCAATAAACAAGAAAAGTTCCGCCAGAGATTTGATGTCATCAGCATTATGCACAAAAACCGCCTCCAGACCAGCCATATCCTGGGTACGCAAAAAATTGAACCACAGGCCGGGAATTAGATGACCAGGAATATCCAGAGCACGCTTAATGCCAAGAATCAAGGCTTCCACCGTATGTAAACTGCAGTCAGGAAGATGCTTGCGCCATAAACTGCGGGCAGTATAAACCAAATCGATGTGCGGAAGTTCCGGTGGCGGAGCCAGACCATTCATAATGCAGCGTGTGCGTAACAAAGGGTAATCGTAACTGCGGCCATTATAGGTAACCAGATATTTGGCTTCAGCAAGCCTGGCACATAGCTCCTGTAAAAAAGCTGACTCATAAGGATAATCACTAAGGAAATATTGCCTGATGACTATTGAATTATTTTCAATACGTCCAAGGGCTGCTAGAAACGCGATAGTGCCAGCCCCACCGGAAAGGCCGGTAGTCTCCAGATCAAAAAAGACACAATCGGAGATAGAGCTTAGTTCCATATCGAGATGTGCACTAAAATACAACAAGCGCAGCTTATCCAGCACTGCTTGTGCTTGCATAGTATCCTTTTGAATACATATCGATACACCTTTGTGCAGATGGTGCCAGCCATCAAGCCTGGTTAAGGCTTTTACTGTCTCATTGAACTCAGGCGATCTGGAGCAGGATGTTTTTCGTTGATACGCCAGACGCTCGCGTAGGGTAGCCATAAGTCAATAATCCATACCCAAAAATGGTAGTACCATTTTCTTCCTTCCGGCTAATCGACCCAAGGCCTCATCTACCAAACCAATACAGGAGGGACAACCATTCTCACAACTGCATGAACTGATACGATTAGCAGCTTTGGCAAAAAGATCTTGCAAGTAAGGAGGCAAATTTTCTGCCAAACCTGTACCACCGGGATAGCGATCCCAGATATACAAAGACGGCACACCAAAATGTTCATCCCGGATATTCCAGCTTGTACCGATATCAACCCGGTCACATAGCAGGTGTAGAGGAGCAAGATTACGCAGCAGATAAGTGATGGCCGATAGCACGTGTGCCCGGGCAGCATCACTGGGCAAGGCGGCCAATCTTCTACCGAAACTGGTATCGCTACTGGCACTGAGCATGAGAGCTCGAGTTTGAATTTCTTCTGGCGGTAGATAAATTTCGCCATAACCGATATTCTCATGGCTGTTAAAGCGTAATTTTTTGAATTTTTCTACTTGCGATCGCAGTAAAATATCTCCACAGACCTGGCGCAGATGGCCGTCATTCAGGTCAAGATCTTCACTTAATACCTTAATATCGATTTTAACAACTGCATCGGTAAAATAATTGACATCACTCTCTACAACCTGACAGATGCGATTCTCTATATCCAGCTTGCGCACCATAAACTGGTTACCGCGGTGAATGTACACAGCATTGTCGTATAGATACTCCTTAGCGCCAGGACGATCCATCTCGCCTATTACCTGATTGCGGCCGTCAGTTTCATCAATAATGACAACATTGTCAGCTGTCGCAGACCGTAGTGATAGTTTTTCTGCCGGGAAAGCACTGTCCGACCAGAACCAGCGTCCTTGGGTTTTTCTGACCAGACCATCTTCCTGCAGATACTCCAGGGCAGCCTGAAGATCTGAACCGAACACATCGTTCTCGGAAAAAGGCAATTCGAAAGCGGCACATTTAACATGATCCATATAAATATAAATATTATCCGGATTTATCTGACCGGATTCAGCAGCGTCGGCCAGGATTCGATCCGGATGCTCCAACAAAAATTGATCCATTGGAGCGCTTCCGGCAATAAAGAACTGCCAGGAAATGCCCTGCCTTCGCCCTGCCCGACCAGCCTGCTGCCGGAAAGAAGCAAGATTCCCCGGCCATCCAGCGATAACAGCAGCTTCAAGACCACCGATATCGATCCCCAGTTCCAGGGCATTTGTAGATACCACGCCATGAATATCGCCATCCCGCAGGCCTTTTTCGATTGCCCGACGCTCATTCGGCAATAATCCTCCGCGATAGGGTTCTACCCTGATGCCATGATTTTCGGTAAATACATTTCGAAACTGTTCGTTTAGGTATGAGGCAATCAGTTCTACCTTCATGCGGGAGCGGGCGAAAAGTATGGTCTTGAGACCCTGGCGCAATAACCAGGCGGATAATTTTACCGATTCCAGGGCGGTACTTATTCTGATTCCCTGCACTACATCTGTGACCGGGGGGTTATATAACACAAGATAGCGCTCTGCCCTGGCAGCACCATTTTGGTTTATTAATTGAACCGGACGGCCGATAAGGGCTTCGGCAAGTTCTGCCGGATTGGCAATAGTCGCCGAACAGAAAATAAAGCGGGGCTCTGCTCCATAAAACCTGGCAATGCGTAAAAGCCGCCGTATAACATTGGCCACATGACTACCAAAAACGCCTCGATACATGTGCATTTCGTCGATGACGATATATTTCAGGGCGGCGAAAAAACGGCTCCACTTGGCGTGATTGGGCAATATCCCGGAATGCAGCATATCAGGATTAGTAATAATGATTGATGCCTGTTCACGGGCCGTTTTTCGTATGCTCTGTGGAGTATCCCCATCATAGGTAACAGCCCGGACAGTCTGGGGCAGCGCCTGGAGCAGGGTATTTAACTCAGCCTGCTGATCCTGCGAGAGGGCTTTAGTCGGAAACAGGTAGAAGGCGCAAGCTGCTGGATCATGCAAGCGCTCCTGCACTACAGGCAGATTATAACAGAGGGTTTTGCCGCTGGCTGTAGGAGTTTCGATCACCACATCCTGTCCGGCACGAATTGCTGCCCAGGCCTGCAACTGATGGGTATACAGTTGATTAATTTCCCGTGAGCGCAACATTCCCGCAAGTTCAGGAGCAAGATCGTCCGGGAAATCCGCAAGTTTTGCCGAGACGGCAGGTATCCGGCATATATGCGAAATATTGGCCGCAAAGGGACTGTCCCTTAAAAAATCAGGCATCATAGTACTGGCGTTATTCTGAAAGTCCATTATACTATAATACAGAAAACAAGGATTCAGGTAAATGGACATGAACCTGGGATCTGTGGAGGTAGCAACAATGCAACGGGTATTATCAATCGTATTAGGTGGCGGTAAAGGCACCAGGCTTTATCCGCTCACCAAAAGTCGTTCAAAACCAGCGGTGCCCTTCGGAGGGAAATACCGGATTGTGGATATTCCAATTTCCAACTGTATCAATTCCGGCTTTAAGCAGATTTATATTTTAACGCAATTCAATTCAGCCTCATTGCATCTTCATATCGCCCGAAGTTATGTCTTTGACAATTTTACAAACGGCTTTGTAGAGATTCTGGCAGCAGAGCAAACACTAACCCACTCCGGTTGGTTTGAAGGTACCGCCGATGCTGTTCGCAAAAATCTCATACACTTTCGGCCGCAAAAACCCACTCATTATCTGATTCTTTCCGGAGATCAATTATACCGGATGGATCTGGCTGATATGATGAAAAAACACATAGAATCCAAAGCGCCGCTGACTATTGCCTGTACTTCAGTAACCCGAGCCGATGCCAGTGATTTTGGCATTACTAAAATCGATGCAAAGTCACGTATTACAGAATTTCAGGAAAAACCCGGACCAGATAAGGATATATCTGATTACCGGATCCCGGATAAGTTTATCAACCCCAAAAAGCCGCAGAAAGAATATCTGGCATCCATGGGTATTTATATCTTTAATGCGGAGCTTATGGAAAAATCCCTCGAAGGTACGGACAATGACTTCGGTAAAGAAGTCATCCCGGCAATTTTGAACAAGCATCCGATAAATGCCTATATTTTTGATGGTTACTGGGAAGATATAGGAACTATCCGCAGTTTCTATGACGCCAACATCGATCTTGCCTCAATTGCGCCTGAATTTAATTTTTATGATGAGAACAACCCCATCTATACCCATCGCCGCAATCTTCCGGCATCGAAGCTTAATTACTGTACCCTCAATCAGGCGTTAACTGCCGATGGCTGTATCATTACCAATGCCTCGATAGCTTCGTCGCTGGTTGGCATCAGAACCGTTATCGAAACCGGTGCCAGCCTTGACGGTGTGGTATGCATGGGTGCGGATCAATACGAAACATTGGAAGACAGAGCTCAAAATGCCTCAAAAGGGATTCCAAATATCGGCATCGGACACGGCACTATCATAAAGCGGGCAATTATCGATAAAAACGCCAGAATTGGTTCTAATTGCAGAATTGGAATAGATTCCGAGACCAGAGTAGATGGTGATTTCGGTAATTACTACGTTGTAGATGGTATTATTGTGATACCCAAAGACGCTGTTATTCCGAATGGGTCGACGTTCTAGACTGCCTGAAAGCGAAGGGCCGGCTGCTCCATGCACGTTTTGGAGCAGCTTTTTTATTTACCCTGAATGATCTGGTGCCCAATATGTGGATATCTGAATACATCGAATAGTACAGCGCTGCCATTGCAACGTGACCTGGGGGACAAGAAGCGCATGCCTTTCTCCACGGGCAGAAAAGTCTGAGCGGGATCTTCGATGAAATTAGTCATAAAAACCGGAGCCTCAGCAAGTCCGGAGAAAAGAGCAGCTAAGGGGGTAGCTTTTTGCATGGACTCATTCAGGATTGCCAGTGTCGGCATGGACACAGCGCCTTGAACCCAGTTTGCAAAGCCCCAGAAACAGTTTGAAGTAACGAAGAAATCATTTTGATTGGCTGTCTGCAAGAATATACCCTCAAGGGCGGAATTACTGATAATGGAATTAACCAACAATAGCCGACTCTTATTGAGTGAACCAAAAAGGGTACTGCGGCCTTGAATTATAAATGTGGACGAAAAAACATGGGCATCGGAATCATTTTGAAGCAGGAATAATTCACTATTACCGTTCCAATTTAATGAAACATAGTTATTTACCCATGACACATCAGAGCCGAGTGCACGAATCAGTCGGCACGAAGAGCTGCCGTTTTGAATTGACATGACAGAATTTGATAGCTCCAAGCGGGAGTTCTGTAGGTTAAACCCTGAAAAGGCCATGGCTGGGTTAAAACCAGCCTGTACTCGATCAAGAATAAGTTGACTTTGTTCGGCCATAACCAGTTCAAAGAAACGAATCGATGATGAAACTTGTAGTTGAAGGCCGTTCACCACAAGGTTGACGGCAGTAAAGCTGAAAAGACGGGTGGTGATTGCCTTATCAACGGTAACCTTTACATTGGCCATATTAAAATCAGAATCAAGAGCATTAATCCAAGGACTATCGATCTCGCCGGAAAAATCAAGCATCACATTTCGCAAGTTAAAGTCGGAGGATATAATTGCAAAAACTGATGATCCGGAAGCCGGTCGATCGATGGACAGGCGCAGGTTGGCTAATGTACATGACGCCTGGTTTAGCTGCAATATCGGTGCTGAGGGATGGTAATCCGCATGTAAGCTTAAGTTCGAGTATGTCCCTACACCTTCTGACCAATTCTCGGTATATCCGCCGATTATTTCAACTTCCGAGTTGATCAGCAATGTAGCTGTGCATATCAGGTCACCATGGATTAAAATACGTTTGCGCAGACTGCGTGAGGATAATTCCAGCGCATCCTTAAGGTTGGCAAAAGGCGCCATTGGCGACCCATCGCCGGGAACCTGTGAGCCGGTATCAACATAGATGGACTGCGGATCCAGAATATAGGTAGCCATCGCGTCAAGCTTTGATCGATTACCATATTGGTCGACTGAATAAGCCTGTATTGAATAGGCTTGCCGCTTGCCGCTATTACTGTTTACAAGGACCGGCTCCCGATATTTTACATAATCTAAGGGGGCGCTTCCTTCGGCATGTATACGGTAATATACTTCATTATTGTCAGCAGTAGTAAAACTCAATATAAAACTATTATTATTCTGAACATCACCAATCACCGAAATACCCGGAGGCGTCGGCATGATGCCATTCAAAGAAAATTGTAGTAATCGCTCCTGCCCTGGCGTACCTGCGGCATCAAAAGGAACAAGCCGAACCTGAAAATTATCTGTCTGCCCTTCGGGTACAGAAAATTCCAGAGAACTTGCCATAAGTTCCGAATTCTGGTTTACAGCTGCAGCTGTTTGATTAATACCGACACTGTAACGAATGGTCTCGGGAGATTCAGCTAAAAGCCGGACAGTACGACCGTACATACCATTGTTGACTACCCCATACAATTCCGGCTCGAAGCGTCGCTGTGGAACAAAAAGAGTCTGTACATGCAATGCAGTACGCGCTCCGCTTTCATTATTGTAAGCATACCAGGCTAGGCGGGATTCCTGCAGTTTAAATGGAAGAACGAAGGGTGTCTCGTATTCAGTTTCACCGCTATTATTAAGATTATACATCAGGCTATTGTGAGGATCATTCCAGCTTATAAGCCAGCCATTATCGAGTAGCTTAATTTCTGGCGCATGTGATGACAATATATTGCTGGAAGTGTGGGCTTGCTGACTTATTGGGAGGTTTTTTATTTCTTCTGAGGTATATACCAAACGTCGGTACACGATAGAGCTTGCTTCCTGTTGCGCAATATAGAGCTGCACTTCTTCTGCATAATTAGCCGGATATGGAATTGCCAGTACTGTCTTTCCGGAGCTGACAACGAAGTTGGCAAAGCTGCTTAGGTCCGTGGGAATATTCTCCCCGAAAGCGCAGTACAAAAGCTCAGCCGTACTGCCTATCTCAAGATAGAGCTGCGTATCAGATCGATTGAGCAATCTGGCTGATAAATTAGAATCATCAGAATCCAGCTGAACAAAAGGTAATTTAAGTGCGGAATCTATAGCCTTGAATGGAAATGACGGAGAAAAGCCTTCTGGCAGGAGGCGCCAGGTACGAACCGAAATAGGGCCCGTCTTGCCTTCGGCATTCTGCGTATAAGCGGCAACAGTCAGCTCCCAAGTGCGGTCTGGATATGCAAGGTAGCGCGGTGGCTGAAGTGGGTTAAATTCCACAAAACCAGTACTGGCATCGTGGCAGACGAAAATACGACTTCCGGCTTGCAGCAGATCCATGTCAAAGTCAAGTTTCAGTTGGCCGTAGATGTCACCAGCCTCAGTAACAAAGCGAGGAGCCTCCGGTCGCATCCGATTTATGGTATAATCATAGCGCCGAACCGTCAGTTCCGGATTATTACGTTGACGTATATACACCGTGTAGCCGCGTTTTTCTCCCGGGAAACTATCCAGCGTGAGAATCTTATCAAGCAAAACCCAGCTTTGGGTTTCGCTAAAACGATATTCACAGAGCTGGTTGAATGAAAAGGCAAATGGGATTATGCGGACAGGCTCTGAATAGGTGCCGGCAGGGGGCAAAGTAACGCTGGAAAAGGCAGAAGGTTCCGGCTCAGTTGTCTGCCCATAGGCATCAGGTGGCAGCAGTGAAAAAACACCTAGTAGAAATAAGCCAAGAAGTGCCGCAACCCTGGTCATTTTTTCAGAATTGCTAAAATGGATTTAAGCTCGGGGTCTTCTGGATAATAATGTTCCAATAGTTCGTGCTCGGTTAGTCCAACCAATTCATGACTCATGTAATGAACCCATCTTTCATCCGAGGCCGAGCTTAATTCATGACGACGGCACCAGTAGTCAGGTTGTATTGGCAACATCTCATCTTTATACTTAAATATCTTATAATCATGAACCGCTATTTTAAGATGTTTCCGCGGGACACCGTGTTTAAGGATTATGTCAGCTAAATGATTTATAGTTCTGCCGGAATCAAAAATGTCATCAACCAAAAGTACTCTGTCGCCGGTACGAAGATATTCCGGCGAGTAGGTCCAGCCATCTACTCTAACCTGTTCATGTTCATGAACATCAGTATATGACCGCGCTACAACCGCGGCATAAAATACCGGGCGATCGTCTTTGCGGATCAATTTGAAGTATTCGGAGATAACATTGCCTAAATATGCTCCGCCACGCAAAGATACATAGATGACATCCGGAATAAAACCATCTAAGGCTATCCGGTGCGCCAATTTTAATGAATTATTGCGAATTGTATCATAGCTGATGAACTCTTTACTCATGTTAACCCCACTTCAGGCAGTTGAAGGAGGTGCCGCTACACACTCCCGAATACTGCTACCAAACACCTTAATAACTGTCCGGCAGCAGTATCTTTACTTTAGCACTACTTGCGTACTAAAGCAAGAGTTGTCAGAGTTTGCCCTTCCCGGAGAATGGTAAATTGAAGACTTGCCATACTTTGATCATTGAGCAAGCGATAAAAATCCTGTAAATTCCGGACATTTTTTTCATTGACTGCAGTTATAATATCTCCGGCCCTAAGCGACAGTGTTACCACCGGGGTTCGCGGAATGATGCTCGAAACAACAACACCAGAAACCGACCGGTCCAGTTTCAGCTGACTGCGGACCAGGTCAGTAATGGCACTGACTTCCATTCCCGGCCATAATCCGGAATAATCCTGAGCGTCGGGAGTTTTGCGCTCCTCGATACGAACCTTGATTTCGCGTGCTTTTCCATCCCTCATTATACTGAAAAGGGCATCGGTTCCAGCAGGCAGATCACCTACCATACGGATCAATTGCTCAGTTGAACTTACTGTACGGCCATCGATAGCGGTAACAAAGTCACCAGCTTGCAATCCACTTTTTGCTGCGGGGCCGCTGCTGAATATGCTGCCGATCATCGAGCCGCGAGCCTGTTCCTGAAGCCCTAAACTGC
>Ga0180007_10000605_pt1 | contig 57241 bp, 48 predicted proteins | sample MM_PC_MetaG_FD_121122 | JGI IMG/M metagenome (GOLD analysis project Ga0180007, IMG submission 121122) | Groundwater microbial communities from the Aspo Hard Rock Laboratory (HRL) deep subsurface site, Sweden - MM_PC_MetaG | ecosystem: Environmental > Aquatic > Deep subsurface > Groundwater...
ATCTTCACGTAGGGATATAACTTATTGTCCCTCTACGGATAGAGAAACAAACCATCAACACCCAAGCTGAGTCCGTATTACAGCGACTCCGCCGGCACAACCAATCCAGATAAGATTTTCAATGTTTTCGCGGCTTTCACCGCGCCCTACCTTGAGGGTTTTTCTAAGATAACAGATCTCTAATGCAAATGCAACAAAAATGTGTACACAAATTAAAAACAGACTACACGCCAAGTTTGTAAGCAGGCTTATCCGCATCATTACACATACCGCGCCGATGCAGCTGGTCACTATTTCCGTAAGGCTGAATCAGTTTGCAGGCAAAAGCGTATCTGGTAGAATGTAAAAAAGAGAATTAGAGAGGAGGATATGTGAAAGGTAAAAATCTGGCATTTTCACTGGCATTTATCGCGACACTTTTTGCGATATTTAGTCTGTTGCCCGGAAGTTGCGCTGATCAGATGTTAAAAATGGAGGAAAAAGGAATGGATGAGAACCGGGAGGAAATGATACGAGTGCTAATCGCTTATGGCGTTCGCGATGAAAAGGTTCTCGAGGCTATGCGCAAGGTAAAACGTCACAAATTTTTGCCGGCCGGCTATTTCTCTCGTGAGGCTTACGGAGACCACCCGCTGCCAATCGGCTATGGACAGACTATTTCCCAGCCATACATTGTCGCCTACATGACTGAGAAGATAGCTCCGGCTGCGGGTGAAAAAGTATTGGAAATCGGCACCGGATCTGGTTATCAGGCGGCTGTTCTCGCAGAACTTGGCGCCGACGTGTACAGCATTGAGATAGTGCCAGAACTGGCATCTCACTCAATAGAGGTTCTTGCCGGAGAAAACTATAAATGCACTGTAAAATGCGGCGACGGCTATAAGGGATGGCCAGAACATTCCCCTTTTTCTGTAATAATTGTTACTTGCGCGCCCGAAAAACTACCCGAGAAACTTGTAGAACAACTGGCCGAAGGCGGGCGCATGATCCTTCCGCTGGGTAGTTCACATTTACAGAGACTGGTTATTCTACGCAAGCACGGCGAAAAAATTGCGACTGAAGAAGACCTTGCCGTTCGCTTTGTACCGATGGTTAATGGCTCGGAACCAATGCGCTGAAAATAATGACTGTCTATGGCAGCACCAAATATATGACTTTTGTAAAAGCGCACAATTGCCTTAACTTTTGAACTAAAATGTTTTATACTTGGTAAATACAGTCTATTTTGCACCCACTCAGGAGTATGTATGAAGTTTTTTAGCAGTAAGCGTTCAGCGGCTCTATTATCGGCTCTGATGGCTCTGTCTGCAGTAAAGCTGCTTGCTTCTGGCATGCTTATCCTACCAATGCCAGGGCAAAAACAGATAGACAAGGCTTCAGCCACAATCAATGCACCAGCAAAAAAAAACGATGCAAAGACTACAAACAAATCAGAAGCCATACTTCCTCTGCCAACACATATAAAACCTGTTCCTCTTCCCAAACCCACACCACCAGAAACACCGACACAACCTCGCGATAAACCTCTAATACAGATCGCACCGCCACAACCGGTTTTGGCTGATGACATACCGGTGCCACCAGATGAAGTCGAAATAGGTTCAAGTGACTCTTTTAACGACCTGTTGCCGCCAGCACCGCCACCCGAAGTACCTGTTGAAGGCAGTCAGGCCCTACCAGTTTACCCCAAAGACACAAGCTCTGCTATTTTTATGGTTATGAAAAGCTGGCAGTGCGAGAACTACGACGCCAACACTCTGCTCGCTCACGCAGTTGAGGTTTACAGTAAAGAAGCTGACGACACTTTCAAAATAGAAGGCCTAAGCTCGACAGCAGGTGATTTTCTGGTAACCGTCGAAGAAGAAGACATTACCCTTGACGAGCTGCTCGATATCCTGGCTATGAAAGCCGGTCGCGACTGGGGTGTCGATATTCCTTCAAAAGTTATATATTTTTACCCGAAAGGTGTAACTACTGACGCATATAACGTCTGGTAAAACAGGAGCGGAGAAATTCATGAAAAAAATTGTATTGTCTGTTTTGATCGCTTTTATGATGGTGATTTCTATCAATGGAACCTTACTGGCACGTGACTGGGATAAATACCCGGCATGGGTAGAGATAACAGGAGCCAGTAGGATATACGCAATCGGCGACGTGCATGGCGCATTCGATGAGCTGACTGCAACCCTGGGGGCGCTTAAAATCGCCAATAGAACATCCCCGGACTCATTCCGGTTCAGATGGACTGGCGGAGATTCTCTGCTGGTTTTCACCGGCGACTTCAATGACCGGGGCCTTCACACCAAGCAGGTATATGACGCCGTAATGGATCTGCAGCAACAGGCCGAAAAGGCGGGCGGCAGAATTATTGTACTCATGGGAAATCACGAAGCCATGATGCTGAATGGTCAGGTTGAAGAATGGGCTAAAACACTGACTTCTCACAAAAAACAACACTATCAGAACACTCTCGATTCTTTTACCCGCGATGGCCTCGACTACAACGAAGCAATTTCCGAAAAAGGCGTTTACGGCAGCTGGATCAGAAATTTACCGCTGTTTGCAGTTATTAATGGCTTTATGTTTGTGCACGGTGGCTTGCCGAGCAAACCTATAACTAAATCTGATCTGGCCGCTGATTTTAAAGACGATATAACTAAGGGTGATTTTAAAATTGGCACTTTTATGAATATGGAAAACGTCCTCTGGAATCGCGACTGGTGGATGGATGACGAACTGGTAAGCCGTGACCTGAAAGTTTTTGGAGTAATGGGCGTGGTATTTGGGCACACCATAGGCGCACTCGGCACCAAAGGGCGAATAGCTGTAAAAGATAACCGGCTTGTTTCTATCGATGTTGGGATGACTCCAGCTTATGGCAACAGCAAAGGCGGCGGGCTTCTAATCAGCACCTCCGCTACCGATCACATGGTGTTTCGCGCGATTTATCCTGATTCACCTGAGGAACTTCTTTTCAGCATAAAAATGCCCGCAGCGGCATATCCGTCAGATCAGCGCAAACTACTTCAGACACGCTAATCAAGACACAAACAATCCCGACCACCACTTCAGCTGAAGTGGTGGTTTTCTTATCTGGCTTTATCCGGTTCGATTATGCTATATTCTCGATCTTACAATAATCCGGAGCAGATTAGCCTTGGCAGACAATACAATATCATCAGAAGCTCATGCAGAGAGTGAGATTGCTAAGTACAGCCGCAGATTTTACTGGCTGACGTTCATTCTATTTGCGTTCAGGCTTTTTTTGTCACAGTATCTCGACTTAACACCTGATGAAACCTACTATTGGGAACTTTCTCGACAACCCGACTTTTCATATTACGATCACCCACCGATGGTTGCATGGCTGCTCGCCCTGATCCGACTTCTGCCCGGGGAGACCCAGCTGCATATACGCATCCTGACAGTTGCTGGCACAGCCTTTGTAAGCTGGATGTTGTTTGCAGTCGGCAGAGACTGGCTCAAAAATCCAAAAGCAGGCTTCTGGGCCGTAGTAATGCTAAATTTTACTCCGGCAGGAATGGCACTGGGCTTCATTACAACTCCAGATACACCGCTGGTGATTTTCTGGAGCCTCGGCATTTATGCATTTTTAAAAGCAATAAACGACGAGCGCGACCGCTGGTGGATTGTAACCGGCATTGCCCTTGGTTTTGGGGCACTCAGCAAATACAACATGATTTTTTTTGTTCCGGGTGTGGCAATCGTGATTCTCAGTTTCAAAAGGTACCGACACCTGGTTAAAACCCGACGTTACTGGCTGATGGTATTGCTGGCGGCTCTTGGCACTCTGCCAATAATATACTGGAACATGCAACACGACTGGATTTCTTTCAAATTTCAACTGGATCAGAGACTGGCGGGCAACACCAGATCAATGCTGCAGAATATTGGCGAATTCGTCGGCGGACAGCTTGGAACAATCGGCCTGACACTTTGGCCTGTATTATGGTTTGCAGCAATCAGCAATGCTTATTTTGCTTTTAGACGCGATGACGAAAACAGATTTTTTCTGGCCTGGTTGACTCTACCGGCTCTGCTCTTTTTTACCCAGACCGGTCTTAAGTCAAAAGTAGAAGCAAACTGGCCGCAGATTGCTTACATAAGCGCCATGCTGCTTGCAGCAGAATGGGTATGCCAAAAAGGAAAGGGCCGGCGCAGAATTTACTGGGTCATCGGGCCTTCTGCTTTTCTGGCGGTAGTTGCTGTAATTCAGGCCATTACACTGGTATTGCCGCTGCCACCAAAAGCCGACATCAGTCTCAGGTTACACGGCTGGCGACAAATGGGCGAGATTTTAAAACAAGTTGATCAGAGAACCGGCAACAAGCTGTTATTTGCAGGCCAGGGAGCGACCCTGACCACATTAACCGGTTATTATGCGAAGCTCCCTTCTGACCGGATTGCCGAAATAGTTTCGACTGGCAATTTCAAAGTGTGGCAGAAAGACAAGCATCTCGAAGCAGGCAGCGATATGATCTTCGTAGACGACAATAATTACTCAGAGGCATTGAACTGGGCAACAAGATTCAACAGCCATAGCGCCGAATCTTTCGAAATATTCGCAGCCGGCAAAAAGATTCGAACAATTAATGTGACTCACATGAAAGATCTTAAAGAACCCATGGCGTTTCACCGCTAAGGCCCTCTAATAAATTAACCTCGTGATTTCACATTTCGTCAGAGCCATAAGAGCCCGCAGGAAAACAACCTGAACATCTGCTCAGCATCAATCGTCGGCGATCCCCAGCCACCCATTTTCGATCCATTCATCGGCGTGTGCATCGTATTCCGTTTCAAGTAGACTTAACTGCACGGAATCCTGCCAGGAGCGATTTATAAAGAGATTTTTGCGCAATAATCCCTCTCGGCAAAAGCCCAGTTTTTCTGCAAGCCGCAGTGAAGCATGATTATCACTGACAATATTCAACCATAGACGGTGCAGGCAAGCTTCTTCAAAGGCAAACGCCACTAAAGTGGCAAGACTCATAGTCATGAGACCGCCACCGCAAAGCTCGTGCGTAATCCAGTAAGACAAGCCGGCTGAACGCTGTATTCCATAATCAACTGAGTGCAGCGCGATTCGGCCGATCAATCTGCGATTCTCCGACGAAAAAATGCCCAGATCCAGCCGCGAACCATGCCTGGCAAATTTGTGATCCTCTGCAATCAGATCCTGCATCTGCAGCAGACTCAATTTATCCGGCAACGGCTGTAGCCAACGATTCAAACCGGCACGATTAGTTTCGAAAAGTCGGAGAAGTTCAGGGGCCTGAACTTTGCGCAGGCGCTGCAAATAGACTGTGCGGGCATGCAACTGGCGACCGGGAGGCATTATTGCAGAAAAAATTTCGGGCGGTTTCTGCAAAAAGTCTGTGCTACTAAGTCTAACTGACGTTCTGGTCATGGCACAAAATAGCGAGCGTGGTGATTAAGAATAATAAAACCGGATACCGAGAGTTCCGGCACCATTTGATCAGAAGCAGTAAGACTCAAACCGATTCTCTGGGCCTGTAACAGGCGCAATAACTCGCGCTGTGCTGTCAGATCGGGGCAGGCTGGATAGCCAAACGAGTAGCGGCAACCGACAAGCTGGTTATCTGTAAGCGGTTTATCCGGATGCAGCTCACGATGGATGTGACGATGCACAAAAACTGCGGCGCAATCGGCCAGTTCAGCACCAAGCCCATGCAACAAATGATAATCACAATATTTATCAGAGCCAAAAAGTTCCTTTTCGGTTTCTATCACCCGGTTACCAACAGTGACGGCCCAAAACACCATGGTGTCGTCATTATCACCAACAAAATCACTCAAACACAGATTAGGCGATCGATTCTGGCGTGGAAAGCTGAACTCACCAGCGACCAGACCAGTTTCGTCGAGAACCTTGATGCTTTCGCCCTGTGCCTTGCAGCGATAGTAACCATAAACAGCCCTGTTCTCAAATATTTGCCTGCTTTCGTCGAGATCTATAAATTTCTTTAAAGCAGGTTTGGCCTGTTTTTCCACGATATCACGATATTGATTTTCCGATAATTCGCCCTGTTTGAAACCCCAGCGCGCTTCAAAAAGCACTTTATGTGAAAGCAGCTTGAAAAGCTCAGAAGATTCAATTTCCAACAGGTGGTTGCCGTAAAAAGGCGCATGCAATGGCCGGTAATCAGCCAGAAATTGATGACGATTGGCATCGCCGGCAAATCTTGAAGGAGCGGCGATTGCTTCAGGCATTTTTTTCAGTTCTGTCTCATTTTCTGCTTTTGCGGTCGATACAATCGCAACCGGTGCGTTTTTGCTGGTCAACTCCTCCATGATTCTGATCGAATCAATAGCGTCGCGGGCATAGAAAACTTTACCGTCATAGATAGATTTCAGCTCATTGTTAACGTAATCAGGAGTAAGCGCAGCTCCACCAAGAATTACCGCCGGCAGAAACTCTCGACGATTCAGTTCTTCGAGGTTCTCCTTCATAATCTGTGTAGAACGCACGAGAAGACCGCTCATACCGATTACACCGGCTTTATGCTCATGAGCAGCTTTGATCATGGCATCAATATCAACCTTGATACCAAGATCGACGACGCTATAACCATTATTAGAAAGCATTATGTTCACCAGATTTTTGCCAATATCGTGAACATCACCGGCGACTGTTGCCAGAATCATTTTTTTGTCGGGGTCAGCCTCAGTTTTTTCCATAAAAGGCTTTAGCAGATCGACTGATTTTTTAACAACCTCGGCAGACTGCAACACAAATGGTAGCTGCAACCGCCCTGTAGCAAAATATTCGCCAACCTTTTTCATCGCCGGCAAAAGGATTTCGTTGATTATTACAACCGGCGCTTTACTTAGCCGCAGCTCTTCAAGCAGCTTGTCGAGAGAAGCCGAATCGCCTTCAACAACTTTTTCGAACAGGCGCTGATCAGTTGGCAGTTTTTCAAGATCGACATGATGCCTTTTTGCACTCGATTCAGTGGTAGCATCCATATAGGCGGTCAACTCACTGCCATCGCCCCTGGTGTTGAAAATAAGGTCTAATGCCAGTTTTTTTTCACTTTCTGAGATAGAGAACATTGGAATAATGCGCGCCGGGTTGACGATCGCACAGGTCAGGCCCTTTGCTACTGCTTCGGCGAGAAAAACCGAGTTAAGCATTTCACGCGATGACTGCTGCAGGCCAAATGAAACGTTGCTAACCCCCAGAATGGTGTTAACCTGCGGAAACTCACGGCTGACTAGTTCTATGGCCCGGAGGGTCTCGGCAGCGGCGCTGCGGAGCTGCGAATCGCCACTGGCCACGGTAAATGTGAGTGCATCAAAAATCAGATCGGAGTCACGAAAGCCGAATTCACTGGCCAGCAGATTTCGCATGCGACTGGCAATCGCCAGCTTCTTTTCGGCTGTCTTCGCCATGCCCTCTTCATCAATGGTCAGACAGATCAGCGCGGCACCGAAGCGACGAGCCAGTGCGGCAATTCGTCGCAGACGCTCGCCACCATCTTCGAGATTAACAGAATTGATTACGCAGCGACCACCATGACTTTTGAGAGCAGCTTCTATGGAATCAGGAGAGGTTGAGTCTATTACCAGCGGCAGATTAACCTGAGTTGCGAACATTGGCACAAGTTTGCGCATGTCGGCAACTTCATCTCGCCCAACATAAGCCACGCACAGGTCAAGCATGTGCGCGCCGCCCTTTGCCTGTTCACGCCCCATCCCCACCATTCCATCGTAGTCATCGGCAAGAAGCAGATCTTTGAACTGTCGGGCGCCATTTGCGTTAGTGCGCTCACCGACCATAGCAGGAGCAGGCTGCTGTCGCATTGTTGTGGCAGAGAACAGGCTGGCGACCTTTGCTGTCTTTGCAATATTTCGCGGGGCCGGTACCAGATTCTGCACTCTCGACACTACGGCGGCAAGATGATCGGGGCGGGTTCCACAGCAACCGCCAACCATGTTAACTCCATATTCGCGAACAAAGCGCTCGTGAAAATCAGCAAACTCATCAGGAGTCATTCTATAAAAAGGCTTTCCATCGACGTTTTCTGGCAGACCGGCATTGGGCATTACTCCAACAGCGCGGGGCCAGTGCTCTGCAAGGTGTGCTACATGGCGCACCATTTCGAGCGGGCCGGTTGCACAGTTTATACCGAGCATGTCAATAAAATCGTAAGGTTCCAGAACAGTTGTTATGGCACTGATGTCACTACCAACAAGCATGGTGCCATTTGGCTCAAGAGTGACCGAGACTACGACCGGGCAGCGACGGCCATACCGTGAAAAGACACTTTCAGCAGCGTACAACGCCGATTTTATCTGCAACAGATCCTGGCAGGTCTCTATCTGGAAAATGTCTATTCCAGCCAGCAGAAGCGCAGACATTTGTTCCTCGTATGCGGCCGCCATCTCGTCGAAACCGATATTGCCCAGCGAAGGCAATAAAGAACCCGGCCCGATCGAGCCTGCAATAAGAGGTCGGTATGGGCGCGGAACACGGCGGATAGCTTCCCTGGCCATGTCTACTGCGATTCGATTAATTTCTTCCACACGGTCTTCGAGCTGATATTCGCGCAGAGTAATGCGCGTGCCGCCAAAGGTGTTAGTTTCAAGCACTTGGCAGCCAGCTTCGAGAAATCCGCAATGCACCTTGATTACTGATTCCGGACAGTAAAGATTCAAAGCCTCGCTGCAGCCATCACGCCCACCAAAGTCTTCAGATGTAAGCCCCTGCGTCTGCAGGTTGGTGCCCATAGCTCCGTCATAGATCAGAACCTTTTCTCTGAGCAGGTTATTGAATTCTTCAACACTGATTGGCTGCATATTAGTCTCCATCATCGTCCGAGCACTTCTATGACTTTGAGAACATTATCGACGCGGCCAAAAGGCACGCTTATCTGAACCCCATCAACAAGACCACGCACCCTTTCGAGCGCCTCACGGGCAATTGCAACGCCTTCTTCACGCTGAGCCTCAATGGTGTCAGCCTTTCGCATTCTCTGCAAAAGATGCTCAGGCACCGCAGCGCCAGGCACCTCATTGTTCATGAATTCGGCATTTTTCAAACTCGCGAGCGGCCAGATTCCGGCAAATATCGGTATTCTTACATGGCTGATACGATCAAGAAAGCGCTCAAGAAGCTCTACGTCAAACACCGGCTGGGTAATTGCAAATTCCGCGCCGGCATCAACCTTCCATTCAAAGCGACTGACCTCCAGATCAAGATCAATCGCGCCAGGATTGGCACCTACGCCACAGACAAAACCGGTCGGGCGACCTATCGCATTGTTGCCAAGATCCCTGCCATGGTTAAGGCGATGAATAACGTTAACCAGACCAATTGCGTCAATATCGAAAACTGCTGTTGCCTGCGGATAATTGCCGACCTTTGGCGGGTCGCCGGTAATCGCAAGAATATTGCGAAGTCCGAGAGCATAAGCGCCAAGCAGATCTGACTGAATCCCCAGAATGTTGCGATCACGGCAACAATAGTGCAGAATCGTCTCAATACCTACTCGCTGCTCGATCAGAAGCGACATGGCGAGAGGACTCAAACGCGCTGAAGCCCTTGGACCATCTGGAATGTTGATTGCGTCGATCCCTGCGTCCTTAAGCTGTTGCGCTCTCTGAATAACCTGCTCGGGGTCACAGCCCTTCGGCGGAGTCAGTTCGGCAGTAACCACAAACTTTTTGTCGGCCAGCTTTTTGCCAAGTGTCGATTTCTGGCTTAGTTCAACAACTTCGACATTCACCTCGACATTTTCGACCTGCTTGAATTGCTGCAGACTTCCCCCCTTTCCTCCTGGAGAAAGTGCCTTAGCCGAATTGGCAACCCACTTGATATGCTCCGGCGTGGTACCGCAGCAACCGCCAACCATGCGCACTCCCAGCTGAAAAAAGCGCCGGGCGTATTCCCCGAAATACTCAGGGTTGCACAGGTAGATCATTCGACCATCAACGACTTTGGGTAAACCGGCGTTGGGCTGGGCGATAATATTGAGGTTCGTAAGAGCACGCATTTTCTCGATAGCATCAAACATAGTCTTCGGACCGACTGAACAGTTGAGGCCGATTGCGTCGGCACCCCAGCTCTCAAGTTTGGGCGTAAACACATCTACAGTCGTGCCATAGAGGGCATTGCCATCTTCGTTAATGGTCATCGAGGCGATTATCGGCTTGTCGGTCAGTTTGCGAACCGCTTTGATAGCCTGATGGATCTCATTCAGATCAAAAAAGGTTTCGAGAATAAAAAGATCAACGCCACCGGCGAGAAGGCCACGAGCCTGTTCAGTAAAAGCCTCTTCGGCCTCTTCAATCGAAGTTTTGCCCCAGGGCTCAATTCGGATTCCAAGCGGGCCGATCGCGCCGGCAACCCAGGCACGATCGCCAGCTACTTCGCGGGCGATTTTGGCGGCCTGAAAGTTGATAAACTCCAGTTTATCGGCAAGGCCATGTGGATTCAGCTTGAATCGGTTTGCACCAAACGTGTTGGTCTCAAGAACCATGGCGCCGGCAGCCAGATATTCGCGGTGTACTTCCTGAACTAAAGCGGGCTGCGAAAGATTAAGTTCGTCATACACACGGTTGATATAGACGCCTTTTTCGTAGAGTCTGGTGCCCATGGCACCATCGAAAATAACAATATTTTTTTCAGCAAATTCACGAAAATCCTGCAATCTCTTGTCCCCCGTAGTTGAATTCGGGCACAATAATGCGGCATTTGTTCTGCAGTGTCAAGCATGAACCATTTTTTTTGCGAATGCTTCAGGCAAAAAAAAGGCTGCCCGAAAAGGCAGCCCTTCTGATAGTTCAGTCAATCAGATTTTAATCTGAAAACTGGCGATTACTTATGTAGCTGGTTGGCTACTCTAGCTGATTTTGCTGTTTTGAGAAGAGCCTGAGCTGCTTCGCCACCGTTCTGATTGACGCTGATAACCAGCGCTCTGAACTGGCCTTCGTCGAGGTCGAGAGAGCGTTCTACGATAGAGCGCGCCAACGGAGCGGCCAGCGGTGATACCGGCTGCATACCGATAAGAGCTTTTTCAGAAAGAATAGCTGATTCGTATGCGTCAAAAGCAGAAGCAAGACCGCTGTTCGCAAGAACTTTTTCGACGATCTTGAAAGAATCAATGAGGCCGGAACCGAATTTGGCATCTTTGCCTTCAGCGCCAAGGTCTTTTGCGGTTTCTTCAGCGATCAGACGAACCTGCTCAACAGTCAGAGTAGGATCAGCCTGAAACATCAGAGCGGCAACGCCAGCAACGTGCGGGCAGGCCATTGAGGTGCCGCTGTTGCTTACCAGACCGCCACCAATTTTGCATGAAATGATTCTGTCGCCGGGAGCAGCAATGTCAGGCTTCATCAACGGAACGCCATCCCATGCAACCGGGCCCTGGCTGCTGAAATATGCCAGACTATTAGTTGAGGTGGTTGCAGCTACAGCCCATGAATGTGGGAAAGCGGCAGGAGTTCCGACTTTGCCGCCATACATGCCGTTATTACCAGCGGCAAATACCGGCAGAATGCCAGCGTTAACCCAGTTTTCTACGGCAACCCAGAAGGTCTTGCTGACAGAGTCATTCGATCCCCATGAATTGTTGATAAGTCTGGGGCCATCGTTAGTTTCGGGAATTCCATCGGGATCAAGCATCCACTGCATACCGGCCATAAGAACTTCTTCAGTAGTTCCACCACTGGTATCGAACACGCGACCAATGATAAGGCGGGCGCCTGGAGCAACGCCAACACCCTGGCTACCAGCAACAGTTCCGGCGACATGTGAGCCATGACCCTGTGTGTCGGTTGGTGTTGCAGACTGGTCAGTGGTAAAGTCTTTGAAAGAAAGGATTTTGCCGGCAAGAGCGGGATGAGTGCCGTCAATACCGGTATCGATAATGCCAACAACTACGCCAGCACCGTCGATTCTGTAGGTCTGCCATACTTCGTTGGCTCTTACCTTCTGAACGCCCCACTGAATTACAGTCGGGTCAGAGCTTTCATCTCTTTTATTGATGTCTTTATCAATAAAGATTTTGTATTCATTGCGGAAAACTTCGGCAACGTTCGGCAGCTTGGCAATGCGGGTAACGTCGTTTTCTGTAGCGTCAAAAGCGAATGCGTTGGCGATCCAGAGGGGGTTTATGTTCGCATTAGCAGGCGATTTCATTACTTTGGAAACTGACTTGAGGTTTCTTTTCAGATTTTCCTGAAGTGCGCTGATAACATCACTGCGCGAGGCATCTTTAAGCTTGAGGTTATCGGCTTTAAAACGCACGATGTACCTTATGGTGTCACTCTGGTCGGCCATGACTGCATGCCCGGCGCAAAGAGCAAAAACAAGAACCATACAAAGAACAGCAAAACCTTTTCTCATACTCTTATGTACTCCTTATGAGGTAATATGATCATCGTATCACAGTTGAGCAAACAAAAACAACACTGCTTTTTTACCGATTAACTTTCGCCAAACCATTAAAAATAAATAGATAATCTGGCATAACAGCGACAGAGTTGCCTAAACGAATTTCACAGTCTTGTGCAAATCTCTCTAAATAAAGCATCGACCGCCCATTCTTAAACAATGTCCTGGCTGATAGAAAACTTTTCGAGAGTATCTTTTACGCATACTTTGAGATGATTAAGATTACGGTAGCTCAGCATCTTCTCATACTGAAGGTAGCCAACAATTATCCCTGGATGCAGATTTTCCTGACTGGCACATTCTTTTATTCTCAGTTCTGAAATACGATCCAGCCCCTTGAAGCGCTGACAAATCTGAGAATACTTGAGAACATGACCAGCAAAATTGTTAGCTTCATCCTCGCCCTGTCTTTCAAGCAGATCTTCATTGTCTGTGCTATCAACAAAAATGTTATCTACGAGCCTGTCAGAATGCAACAGAACATGACCAATTTCATGTGCAACGGTAAACCAGAAATTGTCGACACGGCTGAATCTAGCTGTTAGAGCAACAACTGGCCTATCATTAACCCAGCAGGCTGCACCATCAGTGTAGGTTTTTTCAAGATGATGAACTACCAGAAAAATAACCCCGCATTTTTTCAATTCGCCAATAAACTGCTCGATTCCAATTTTGCCGGTAGCAGTATAGGTGTGCAAATTTTCCGCCAGTCGTTCAAGCTTTTCTTTGCTATAAGTGGGAACAGCAGTGTTTTTTTCAGCTTCAAGAATAACCTTCTGCACCCATGTTCTAGCAAAATATGCATTAAATTTACTGGAAAAGGCCTCTGATTTTTTGTAACAGGCATCGGCCAGCCATTTATCAAGCATTGAAAAGTTCAGTTCGGCTATGTTCCAAAACTTTTTGACCGCCTCAACCAGCTTATCCTTGTTTTTTGGCAGCCAGCCCTTTTTCTGCATGTCGCGAACTGGCATAACACTGAATATTTGTGCTCGTTTTTTTGCATCCAGGCATTGGCTATCGCCTTCTGCGGAGGTTCTATATTTAACATCCAGACTAATCCAGAATTCCGGGCTTTGCTTGAAAACAGAACTCAATAAACGCGCCATATTTGCGGTAATCGGCACTTTATTGGTCAACAGCTGGCTTATATGTTTTTCGCTTACATCCAGGATCTCGGCCAGATCCTTCTGCGACCAACCGTAGAACTCCATTTCATCTTTTATTACATCGCCAGGCCCAATATTTACAAAAGGTTTCAGCTGAGTCATCATAACGCCTCCGTTTACTTGTCAACCAGCCTCAGTATTTTTTACTGTGGTCCCAGATATCTGTCACAAAGGCCTTGCCAGTTCTTTTGGTATCATCGTCAAATTCGAGTCTGAAAATAAGCCTGAATTGCTGATTCAACCGAATAGAAAACAGATTCTGAAAGCCCTGAAGCCGTTCAAACTGCATTGATGGAGGGACCCTCAAATCATCAATGCTGCTAGCAGCTTCTATTGTTCTTATCCTTTCCACAAACTTTCTCGCAATCCCTGGCGGAAAGCTTTTCTTACTTGATCGCCCTGTTGTAAACAACTCAATCAGAGCTTTATCTTCTATCTCAAATTCCATTCAAATGCCCTCGGTATAGAATATAACCAATAACGAACAGAGTTGCAAGCTAAATATTTACCTGCCAGGTAAAACAAACACAACATTATTTTTTGCTTTTCTCTTGCGCTATCAACATTTAATTGCTACAATGAAAATTGTAATAAAAAACCCGCTTTGCAGCGGGTCTAAATCTCATAGCAGCAGACATCCGTCGCCAAACTTTTGTTACTGCTGCTATAAAAGCGGCCTATTACGGCCACTGCTGGCCTTCGGGGCTTTTGCACCTCGAAGAGACGAAAACCTACGGTTAAGGAGGTCTTCTATTGAGAGCATAACATACACCTGAAAATTTGACAATCCCCCGATCCTCGCTGAATTACAGCAATTCCCAAATGTATGAAGGAGTATGAAAATGACTAAATCACATCATGTTACACCAAATGGCAACGGTGGCTGGAAAGTTCAAAGAGGCGGCGCAAAAAAGGCCAGCAAAAACTTCGACCTAAAGAAAGACGCCGAGAAATTCGGGCGCGAAGTAAGCAAGAATCAGGGCAGCGAACTGGTCATTCATGGCAAAAACGGAATAATCCAGCGCAAAGACAGCCACGGCGAAGATCCATGCCCGCCAAAAGACAAGAACTGATCTAGTAGAATAACGCATCATCTGGAGCCCTTCTGGCTCCAGTGACTTAAAATAAAAACGCTATTGAAGCTGTTGCAACAAACAACCCCTATAGCAGGAGGTAATTATGAAACTACTGAAACAATTAAGAAATAAACTGGCAAAGGAACTTGGCAAAACCGCGGCCAGCATCGCAGCAAATTCGGTTGATCACTGCAGCCCGGAGGCAAAACGAGCAATCGAAAAAACTGTCGAAGCAAAAGCAAAAAAACTTCTCGACCCCAACGACAAAGCAAACCCACTACCCACTGATCCGAATGAACCACTGGTATTTCGCTCAGACATCAATGAAAGGCCTTTCCACATAGAAGTTAAAGGCTTAAGCGATGCCTGGCAGAACTATCAGGAAAACAAGGATCTCGGCAAGGCTCTGAAAGACAGCATCGAAATCAGAGCTGAATGGACAATGAAATTTTAATAAGGAGACATTAAATGTTAGATCCAAACAGGGATATTTTCGTAATTAGTGACCTTCATCTTGGCGACCACGGGAAGCGCGACAATTTCTTTCTCTCCGGAAAGGATAAAAACGGAAAAACAGTTGAGCGCTTAAAACTCTTTGAAGACTTTCTGGAAATGGTAAAAAAGAATAATGGTCAGCTGGTAATCTTAGGAGACCTTTTCGAATTCTGGCAGGCAAATATCGGTGAAGTAATTAGAATCAACTTACCCATACTTGACAAGCTTGCTGAAATGAAAGCCGTTTTCGTAGTTGGGAATCACGATATCGATTTTGAACCTCTTGTGGAGGAGCGGGAAAATGTTTTCAAACACCCATTTTTTTCCTCAATGACATCTTCCTTTATTATGAACATTGGTGGAAAAAGATTCAAATTTTTCCATGGTCACGAAGTTGATCCATACAACCAGGGAAATTCGCCAGCATGGGGAAGAATGATGGCCATTTTTGCAGGAATTGCAGAGGACAAATTTGGTGTTAAATTTAATGATCAGCTCACAATGGAAGATTTCCTTTCAAAAACTGGAGAAGGACTAAAGGCTGGATTAATGAGCTTTTGGGAAGGAATTGGAGAAAAGTGGGATCATCTAATTGGCAATGACCATAAAAATGGCCTTACGCCTGCTCAAAACAAAAGTCTGGTTGGCGAGCATTTTGAGCACATGGAGAATGAGAAAAAGAAAAATGAATTTGATATTGCCATTTGCGGACACACACATATGGCAGGCAAATTTGAAGACTGGTATGTAAACTCTGGAAGCTGGGTTAATTTTCGAAACGGCGAGCCGGTTGGAAACTTTATCTGGATTCATCCAGATGGTCAGCTTGATGTATGTGTCTGTTTAAATGACAAATTCGATTACATTGAATCCAAGTTTGTCAGAAGCACAGATACAGGCTTAGTTGCGAACTTTGACTTTGAGAACAACTGTCCAATTGCATAAAACATGGGGCGCTATTTGAGTGAATAGCGCCCCATGTTTTACTTACGAATCCTTTAAACCTCACACTTACAAGAGAGTTAGCGCAAATTGACGGGCGGATTTTGCAAATTTCATGGATGACATAAGACTCTGAACGGTAGTATCATTGGCAACAGGAATTCAAAATGTATTACCGTCGCAAGTATCTATTAGCTCTCCTTGAGCGATTCAATCGCAGCCTGGATAAAATAGCCATGCAGAAACTATTGTTTCTGCTGGTGCAAAATTCTGCCAGGCGACAGTTTGATTTTGTTCCATATAAATATGGTTGTTTTTCTTTCCAAGCAAACTACGACCTGACTGTCATGAATAAGCTCGGCCAGTTAGCTGAAACAGAAACCCACTGGAGCGTATCTGATAAAAGCAACTATTTGCCAGAAATACGCTCTGAAGACAGACTGGCAATTGAGAAACTGTTTCAGGATTTTTCCAAACTAGAAGTCAACCAGCTTACCAGGCACACATACATACATTTTCCATTATTCGCGACTCGAAGTCTTCTGGCAAAAAAGCTCCTTACTAAAGCCGAATACAATAAAGTAGAAGAGTTGACCAGTCAGAAATTGCCCAAAACACTGTTTACCATAGGTTATGAGGGAAGAAGCTTCGATGATTACCTGCTGCAACTGGTCGAGAAAAGGGTTCACACACTTTTCGATGTCAGAAAGAACGCATTGAGCATGAAATATGGCTTTTCCAAGACAACTCTTAAAAATGCCTGCGAAAGTCTGGGCATAAAATACATTCATCTGCCCGACCTTGGCATAAGTTCAGACCGTCGCCAGTCACTCAACAGTCAGGAAGATTACGACAGAATTTTCTTAGCATATGAAAAAGAAGTTTTACCAGTTACCCTGAATTCGCAAACATTTATTCTTGAAACTCTTGATACAAATAACCGGGTTGCCATAACCTGTTTTGAAAAAGATCTGGAAAAATGCCACCGAACGCGCCTGGCAATTGCCTTAAAAGAAACAACAAGAGGAAATCTAGAGATTGAGCATCTGTAAAGAAGAAAAGAAAGAAATTCTTATAACCGTAAAAACCTACCCCACCCTGTCAACAAAATACATGGAACTGGTTTGCACAGCTGGGGTCACTCGCGAAGGGCAATGGTTAAGGCTTTACCCGGTACCATTTCGAATGCTTGAATCGGATGGCAAATACAAAAAGTTTCAATGGATTACCACGGAAATATTCAAAAACACTGAAGATCCTCGCCCCGAGAGCTTTAAAATTTATGATTACAACAAAATCGTCACCGGCGAGGAAATAAAACGGATTCCACCGGAGAATGGCATGAACGAAGAAAGCTTGTTTTAAAGCAGGTTTATACAAGCAAAACTGAGATTATAAAAAAAGCCAAGAAGATGGAGCTATCACTGTGCACATTTAAGCCCAGCAAAATCCTGAGCTTTGATTTTGAGCCAGTTGATCGCGAATGGGACAAAAAGAAACTCGCTGAAATTGAGGCGAAGAATAAGCAGGGTGATCTTTTTGCTCAGGATAAAAACCCATTTGAAGTTGTTAAAAAATTGCCATACAAATTTTTCTACAGATTTCTGGATGAAGAAAACATAGAAAGCAGACTCATGATTGAAGACTGGGAAATTGGGGCCCTCTTCTGGAATTGTCTGGCCCGCAAAAAAAATGAAGAGGAAGCGATTGCTGATGTTAAGAAGAAGTATTTCGACGATTTTGCGTTAACCAAAGATCTTCATCTTTTCCTGGGAACTACTCGCGAACACCACTCCAGAAGTCATAATCCCTTTGTTATTATCGGAGTGTTTCCTCCGAAACCAGTTATTCAACCTCTGCTTTTTTAGGGGGCCTTAATCTTCATTTCCGACCAGCTCACCGCGGAAGGCTTTGGCAAGGATGCTGGCGGTCAGGTTGTCAACGCGAGCTCTGGCGGCGATGAGTTTAACCGACATCTCGTTTGCTTTGGCAAACAAATTCTCAGCTCTTTCAACTATTGCTTCCTGCTCTTTGGCTGAACACAATGGAACTGGAAGTGCACTTAATTTTGTAGCATTGATGTTTGACTGACTAACACCATCGGTTTTTACTTGCCATGAAAAATGACGACCATACGAGCTATTTAAACAATATGTCAAAAACTGTGGATTGAGTAGCGAAGAAGCTCGCACGCGAATCAAATAGCCAGCAAATATAGCTTTGGGCTGTCCTCCTCCATATATAGCACTTTTGCCAACCAGTTCAGGACTGTTAGTTCGATTGAATAGAACATCGCCGGACTTAAGTCCATATTTTTCGATCTCTACAGGGTCAGATGAATATACTAAATCACTCCAGTCGAGCGCACCAGATTGAATGTTGCCCATTCTTAAAACAGGAACTAATCCTCTCTTCTCTGATTTCTTAGAAGAACCGTAGGAGCAGCTATCCATTAATAGACTCAAAGGCGCGGTTAACCAATTCTCTGGCAACATATAGTCCAGCTCAATCTCAAGCTTTTCCGAAGACTCTTTTTGTTTGGTTTTGCGCTCGAATATGAGCTCTTGGATTTGATCTATGTCTGCTTGATTGGTAATAGCAAGTTCTTCTGTGAGTCGACCAGTTACGGCGGCGTTGAGGACGGATTGGCGGAAGCGTTTGATGGCGGTAGCGGCGCGGTCGAGGTGGGCGCGGCAGCTGTCGACTTTTGCCAGAAGTCGATCTAATTTGGCGACAATGTGTTTTTGTTCCAGAAAAGATGGAACAGGCATTTCATACGCTAACAGATAATCTTTCGGAACACGCTTTTGCCCTACAGCCCCTCGCATGTTTTGGGTGCAGCCCTCAATGAAAGCAGGGGTCTTTAAAAATGCCAACAGGTATTTGGAGACAAGCACCTCTGGTTTTGGTCGCAACACAAAAATTTCCGTTGTTCCAGCACCGCAAGGAATTGAATCATGCTCAATTATTGCAGATTTCCCATTTTCAAAACACGGAGTAATCTTTGCAAGCACGACATCGTTCCTATTGAAATGGGTGAATCCTTTTTTTATTTCCGACCATGACCTAGTTTCAAATTCAATTTTATCTAGATACCTCGTTGGAATGGTTTTCATCGGAGCAAAAAGAGCTAACGAGTCATCTTGAAGCAAATTTTTTGGATTAAAATCTACCAAAGTTCCCAATTCACATTTTCTCCAGCCAGCTGGTAGTTTCTCGGTCATTCCTCGGCCTCAAAACCAAGTTCGGCGAGAATACTGTTTAAATCGGACATGGCAGCTTCGAGTTCTTCCATGGCTTCTTTTGCAAGGATTTCGGGTTCGGGGAGAGTGTTGGCATCCTGCTGGGATTCGTCTCTGAGCCAGCTGATATCAAGCGAATCATCACGCTCGGCAATGTCATGGCGGGTGAAAGCCCTGAATCTGCTGGTTTCGCCCTGATCGGTGCGTTTGGCTTTGCCGTATGGGTCATTGCCAAAGCATTTGATGAAATCGGCAAAATCGGCGACTTTTAAAGTATTGGTTTTGCCAAAGTTAGCCATGTTGCTGCGCAGATCATAGACCCAGACCTGCTTGGTGTTATCTTTTTCTTTCTTACCGCGCGTAAAAAAAAGCACGTTTGTCTTTACACCCTGCGCATAAAAAATGCCGGTCGGCAACCGCAAAATTGTGTGCAGATCACATTTATGCATCAGATCCTGGCGGATGCTCTTACCGATATTACCTTCAAACAACACGTTGTCGGGCAATACCACCGCTGCCCGGCCACCCGGCTTAAGATGCCGGTATATATGCTGCAAAAAGGCCAACTGCTTGTTACTGGTCGGAAAGGTAAAATCATCACGGGTCGGCAGGCCGCCACCTTTTTTACTGCCAAATGGCGGATTGGTGAGGATCAGATCAGACAGCGGCAGAGTTTGGCCTTTGGGCGACAAAGTATCGCCATAGAGCAGGCCCGCGCTGTCATTTTCCCCGTCAAGGCCATGAAGAATCAAGTTCATGACGCCAAGGCGCTGTGCGTCCTGAACATGCTCCATACCATAAAAGGTATGATTCTTGAAACGCTCATACTCAGCTTCGGAAAGGTCAAAAACTTCTTTCTGCGCCTGCATATAAAGACTGGCTGAAATAAGGAAACCGCAGGTACCCGCCGCCGGGTCCTGAATTATTTCGCCATACTGCGGCTGCATAAGCCTTACCATGACATCGATCAGAACGCGCGGGGTGAAATATTGCCCGGCACCAGATTTCTTTTCGTTGGCGTTTTTCTCCAGCAGACCTTCGTAAAGGTCGCCCAGACCTTCTTTTTTAGCCTCGAACCAGTCTAGTTTATTGATGCTTTCCATTAGAGTGGTCAGGTTTTTTGGGTGCTTGATGAAAGTTGTGGCATTAGCAAAAATTTCGCGAATCAGCCGATGTGAACTGCTACCAAGCTGAATGAGCATGGTGCGGTAACCTTCGAGACGATCTTCCGCATTAATTGCCATCAGCTTATCCCAGCGGTATTTGTCTGGAAGCAACTTCTCCCTGTCAGTTTCCTTCATCATTTTCACAAACAGCAGATAGGTCAGCTCGGTAACATACTGGTGATAGGTGACACCGTCGTCTTTGAGAATATTACAGAAATTCCAGAGTTTGGCGACTATATCCTGGGTAACGCTCATGAATTATGCTTCTTTCTTCCAGACATTTTCGGAGATGCTTTTAATAACGGCCTCAAGCTTACCATCAAAGACCTGATTAATTCTATTAAATCCGCCGGCATCCTTAAACTGGTCTTTGTTCAGCACTTCTCTATCAACTACGAATTCAATCTTCATCTGCTTGGCAATCCTCAGCAACCATCTCTGCTGTGGCTCGCTCCATTCCTGGCTTTTTCCAATTCTGTCTAATGCATTATCCACTCTCTCAGAATAAGAAACCAGTGGATCACCCAGCGAAGCCCTGCGGATATAACCAATTATTCCGGCGGCGATTTCGGCATTAGACTGATGTTGAAATGCCTTTGACAAGTGGGTCTCGGTAAAACCCTCTTCGTCAAGCTTCAATTCAAGCTGGCGCAATTCAGCACGGGTTAAATCTGATGGTTTAGTTAAAACCGCTTTCAGGGCGACTATATCGTTCTGATTTTTCTCAATGAAATCTTTGAAGCTGTTAATGTAATCTTCGGGTCGGCTTTGATCCTTACCATAACCAACTTCTTCTTCAAGAAATTCATCGTCATGGTTTGATACCGGGATCAGTCCTTCGCCGCTGCCAGTAATCTTGTCAACAAACTTGCCTATTCCCGGATTATTTTGGAACCATGCTGCAACTTCTTCAAGAGGAGAATTTTGCAGAAACTCAAGGAGCGAAACCAGTGTCTTTCCTGTTTTTGTCTCAATCCTTTTGCGGCTGGCGTCTGAAAGCCTTTTTCTTCTTAGTTTGGCGACAAACTGCTCACGGGCCAGTTGTCTGGCTTCAGTCAGATTCAGGGTTACAATTTCTCTTTCAAGCTCGGCAAAGGAAATCTTCGGATTAACGACCACAGGCCGCATCTGGGTGTGATCTTGAAGATTCTCATAAATATTAACGGCGTCGTAAATTTTAAACGCCTCTTTTTCGAGAGCCGGGCAAAGTCTGGTGGCGCGGCCAAGCATTTGCTCATAAAGAATGCGGCTGTTGACGCGGCGAACAAATACCAGATTGCAGATTTCGGGAACATCAATGCCCGTGGTCAGCAAGTCTACAGTAACAGCAATTTTCGGGTTTTTCTCATTTTTGTATCTTCGGAAAAGCTGCATTGGCTTATCTGCAGCACCAGTGATTTTCATGACCATATCATCAGTAATAAAGTCATATTTTTTGCTCAGCTCTTCTTTTACCATCTGGGTCAAAGTCTCTGCATGTCTGTCATTAACACAGAAAATAAGAGTTTTTTCATCAAGTGTCGGATCAAGGCGGCGGGCGAGCCATTCGGCTACTACCCGGTTGAACTCGGGGGTTATAACCTGGCTGTTGAAAGTTGCGACATCAAAATCAAGCTGGTCAGGCGTGTTTGCATACTCAATTTCGCCTTTGGCTACATTAAAATACGGAACCTGTTCGTCTTTTTTCCAGGCAATACCATTTTTAGTCTGTTGGGTAATCAGTCTAACAGGCGGATCATGATCAATAAGAAAGCCATCTATGACAGCTTCCCGGTATGAATAAGTAAAAACAGGCTTGCCGAAAATATCTGAGGTATGCAGAGCTGGAGTTGCAGTAAGCCCAATCTTAAAAGCGTCAAAGTAATCAAGAATACGCCGGTATTTAGAAATATAATCAAGGCCATCACGAAAAAGCAGCTCAGTATCGCTCATTTCGCGATCAAGCAAATAGCCGCGGTGGCATTCGTCAACAACAATGCAGTCAAATTCGTCAACTTTTGGCCTTTGCGCTTCGTCAGTTGCGTAAAGAATTCTCTGAACCATTGATTGCACGGTAGCCAGCTGTACACTGGTATCACTTTCAGCCGACTGCTCTTTTAGTTCCTTGATACCGAAAATATCTGCAAATTTGCGGGTGCCTTTGATCTCGGTGTCCTTGAAAGCGTCGGCCGCCTGGATACCAAGTGCTGAGCGATCGACAAGAAACAGAATTCTATTGAAGCGCTGCGATTTAAGAAGTCGATAAAGAAGCGCAATACTGGTTTTTGTCTTGCCGGTGCCGGTTGCCATGGCTAGAAGTGCGGTGTCTTTTCCGGCAATAATAGCCTCTTCAACCTTTTGAATAGCCTTTTTCTGATACTTGCGCAGCTGAAAATCAAAATTAAAATCAAGCTCTTTAAGACACTGTTCGGCCTGATCGAAATTGGTATTAAAGCGTTTTCTTAACCCTTCCGGTGTATACCAGGTCTCCAGAGGTTTTCTGAGATTCTGCGGGCGACGCACATCGCAAAACCAGATTCCAGACAGGGTTTCGAGTTGCCTCAGAAAAGGTCGGCCGTTAGTAGCGAAAACGAACGGGATTTTGTGCGGATTGTCTGTCACCGGTTCTTTATCATTGTCTGCCAGAACAGGTCTGGGTTGCACAATCTCTTGAGAAAAATTGAAATCACGCGAATAACGTTTAGCTTGATCAATAGATGAAGAAACATCTTTGGCTTTTTTCTTGGCTTCGACCACAGCAAGGGGCTGCAAGCCGACAAAGAGCACATAATCAGCCGGCCCGGATTTTGTGGGCCATTCGGCAATAGCTTTATTACGGTTCTTTTCCGGGCGAACTCCGGCAGAATAGCGAATTTCGGCACTATTGGCTTCCCAGCCGGCATCGCGTAGTTGTTGATCAATCAACTGACGGGTTTCGGCCTCGCTCAGATATATTTTATCAGACTCAGATTGTGCAGCTTCTATATTCTGCCTGAAGTCGCTCTCAGATTTTTTACCGCTCTCGGTTTTGAGATCGCTGAGCAAAGCCTGATATTTAGAAATTTCGGTCGTTTCTGGAGATTCTGGTGGCAACGACTCCTTTTCGGCCTGCTGTAGTTGTTGCCAAAGGGCTTGCTTTTCCTGCTCGACAGCAAGACGGCGAGCTTTCTCGTCTTCGCTGAGTTTCTCGGCATCAATGATCTGCTGTTTGAGTTCCTGGTTTTGACGGGCAATCTCGTCTAACTGCTGCTGCAGTTTTTCTTCTATTTTTTCGGACGGTATAGGTGCTTCAAACGGAGCCGCTTTAAAGGTTCGATCTTGAAAAACCCGATAGAAGTAAATTGCAAGCAGGTGGGTATAGCGCAGACAGGTGAGAGCATCGCTAAGGGAGCCGACTCCCTCATGCACAGCTCGATTGCCCGCAGTCTTAATGTTGTGAAACAGCATGCTGAGCCGGGCATCAATAATGTTCTGATACTTAAGCTCGCGCAAAATTTCGTTCTGAGTGGTACGGTCATCAAAACTGAGATTGAAACGGGCAGCGATGTTTCTGGCAAGCAATTCACCAAACAACCTGAGTTTTGTCAGCGCAAAAACAGGTTCACTCAGGCAATATTTTTCAGCATGAATGGCTTGGCTGAAAAGGCTCTGATCAAAGGTTTCAAGAAAGCTGAAATTAGGCGAACTGACTCTCAAATTATTGCCTCAATTGATGGCGTGTGTATTGCAAGAGCAATGATACAGAATTTCCTCAGTTTTGTCTTGTTTTACATCAGTTCATTCTGCACAAAATGGAATGAAAGACTTATAAAAGTCGATTTCTCAGAAAAAATCAGTTGGCAAGCCCGGTAACTGCAAATATTTTCAGCAGGATCAGAATGCCCAGAGTTATGGACACCAGCGTTGTCGGGATGCCAAATTTGGCGAAGCGCCAGAACGACATGTTGCAGTCGTCTTTGGCAGTTTCGGCGACAATCAGGTTGGCAACCGAGCTGAAAAGGGTCATGTTGCCGGCAATGGTGCTTACATAGGCGAGCAGACTCCAGAATAATTCGGGATTGCCCAGAGCTGGAACACCCTGTGATGCCAGCAAAACATAGGGAACATTAGACAACAGGTTCGAGCCAACCAGAGTAACTCCAGAAAAAATCCAGACCTGTGAAACGATGTCTCCGGAAATCAGGTGCAAAGCCTTTTCGGTCAACACACGAGCCAGTCCGCTGGTCTGCAGCCCGCCGATGACTACGAAAAGCGATGCAAAAAACATCAGCAGGCCCCAATCTACGCGATCAAGCAGTTCGGTTGGGTCTTTGCGATGAAAAGTAATGACGACAACGGCGCCGCCGAGAGCTGAAAAAGCCATTGAAAAGCCAGTTACAAAGCCAAGACAGGTCAATCCAAGCCCGAACAGACCAATGCGCAAACGGCGGGTCTTAATCATCTGTTCAGGTATGTCTTCTGCCTTGTCATTTTCACGCTCGCCATTATTAACAGGCTGTTCGAGGCGCAGCTGATTGCGATAATAAAACCAGGCAAACAGAGAGTTGACAAGCGCCGCAACGATTACGGGCAGCGCCATTATTGCAATGAATTTCAGGTAGTTCAAGCCGGACAGGCTCCCGATAATCATGTTTTGCGGGTTACCGGTCAGAGTGAGTGCCGAACCAATGTTGCTCGAAGTAGCCAGAATCACAAGATATGGAAACAGATTCAGTCGTTTTTGCTTACAGATAACTATCACCAACGGAGTCAGCACGACACACACCGGATCATTAACCAGAATCGCCGATAAAACAGCCGCGACGAACGAAATAGCCATCAGCAAGGCAAAAGGAGAATCCATGCAGGAGACAAGTTTTGAAAAACGCTGAAAAAGACCGGCAGCGCGCAGGTGTTCGGCAATAATCATCATGCCAAGCAGCAGACAGATTGTATCCCAATTTACCAGAGTATAAGCTTCCTGGGGAGTCACCACCCCAAACAGCACCATCAGCACAGCGCCGGTCATGGCGGCGGAGGGCCGACCAATGGGCAACAGGCGTAATCGCCGCACCGAGATCATTATAAAAGCAAAAGTAAAAATCAGTCCTGCAGCCCACGGGTGCCGCAGGCTGCCGCCAGCCCCGACCAGCATTTCTTCCATGATTTATCTCCTGATAAGCAAACGCAGATTATATGCCGATCGACGGCTTTTATCAAGCAATCGCAACAAACTTTCACCTGCTGCCGCTGCTTTTCTAATCAACAAATCTACCAATGAACAGCAAAACTACGCCTGATATTTTGACCAGACAACTGAATACATGCTATAAGAGATACAAATTCAATTAATGAGGAACAAAATAATGGTTAAAGGCATCGTATGGGATCTCACCAGTTATTTTAACGCATTCAACAGCCCTGAAATGAAGAGTTTCAAGAGCGAAATGAACGGGTTGATCAGCAAAATGCAGAGTGCCACTGGCAGCATGGGCACTCTCGATGCCAAAAACCAGGCAGAATGGGAACAGCTTTTTATCGATTATGAACAGCTGACTAAAAAGATATCTCATTACGGATCTTATGTGGGTTGCCTGCACGCTGCCGACGCGAACAACGAAGATTATGCTCGCGAATCTGCCGAAGCAGACAGCATCAGCGCAGAATTCAGCAAAATCGACACCAATCTAAAAATGGGTCTGAAAAAGGCCAGCGACCAGGATTTCTCTTCTTTTTGCAAACGCGAAAAGCTTGCCGATATTACCTTTCATCTGACTGAACTGCGCACAGATGCGCAGAAGACGATGAGCAGCGAACTCGAAAATCTGGCTACCGACCTGAGCGTAGACGGCTTCAGTTCCTGGGATCGCCTTTACAACGCGATCGTAGGCAAACTCGGTTTCGATATGCACTGGCCTGACGGCAGAATCGAAAAAATCCCAATGGCGCAATGCCGCTCACTGATGCAAGACTCTGATCGCAAAGTGCGCCAGGCCGCTTTTGAACACGGCAACCATGCATGGGAAAAAGTTGAAGACGTCTGTGCAGCCGCGCTTAATGCCATTTCTGGCACCAGACTTCTTTTAAACAAACACCGCGGCTTCGATCATTTCCTCGACGTATCACTGCTTCAGTCGCGAATTTCACGCAAAACTCTCGATGCCATGTTTCAGGCAATAGCAGAATGTCGCCCACTCATCCAAAAACTGGGCAAAGCAAAGGCCAAAGCACTGGGCCAGGAAAAACTGGCATGGTATGACTGCGAAGCACCCTTGGCAATACCGTCTCTCAACCGCTATTCATGGGAAGAATGTGTTGGCATGAACGAAAAAGCCTTCAGCAGAGCCTACCCTGAACTCTGCACTTTCTTTAAGAGTGCGCTGGAAAAGAAATGGGTAGAATCAGAACCTCGACCGGGCAAACGCCCCGGAGCATTCTGCACCGGTTCGCTTCTTACCGAAGAATCACGCGTATTCATGAGCTACGCCGGCAGCCTGAGCGACGTATCAACGCTTGCCCATGAAATCGGGCACGCCTTTCACAGTTCTCAGCTGAATGGACTGCGACCATTCAAACAGGGTTATCCAATGACACTGGCAGAGTCAGCGTCTACTTTCGCCGAAATACTACTGGCTGAAGGTATTTTGACTGACCCCGAAGCCAGCGACGCTCAGAAACTCAATGTTCTTACCGGTTCGATCAATCACGGCATTGCCTTTCTGATTGATATCCCGATCAGATTCAATTTTGAAAAAGCTTTTCACGAGGAAAGAATGCGCGGAGAAGTCAGCGTTTCGCGTTTCAAAGCACTGATGACCGAAGCCATGCAGAATCAATTCGGTGAACTGCTCGAAGAAAACGGTGCCAACCCGTTTTTCTGGGCTTCAAAAATGCACTTTTACATCACTGGTGTAAGCTTCTACAATTACCCGTACACTTTCGGCTATCTGCTCAGTCGAGGTCTGTTCGAAATGTTCAAGCGTGAAGGCAGCGACTTTCTGCCAAAATACCAGAATTTCCTGCGCCTCTCCGGCAGCGACATGGCACAGAGCGTCGCTCAAAAAGCACTAGGCGCCGATCTCGAAAATACAGATTTCTGGAAGCGAGCCATAATGGGCCATGAACCTGAGCTTGTGCAGTTTGAAGAGCTGTCCAAAAAGGTACTTGGCTGATAAATGGTGCCAGAAAAACGAAGAAGTCTTATTCTGCCCGCACATAATTCTGAAAAAGTTCTATGTGTGGGCTTTTTCGATGCTGACAGCACACTTCGTGAAGCACACAGCAAAAAAAGTTCACCGCATGGCAAACATGATGTAATGATCTACCGCCATGCCGCAGAAAAGCTCAGAGCACTCTCTGAGGCTGGCTGGCTACTGGCGATAGTCTCTAATCAAGCCGGCATAAGCCTTGGCTATATCACCAAGGCCGAAGTAGAAGAAGCCATGCAGGAAACCATACGCGAATTCGCCGCTTTAGGCGCTATTTTTGGCTACTACGACTACGCCGAGAATTATGACGAAAATCGTAAACCCGCTAACGAAATGGCATGGCGACTCGAACGCAAGCTTCACCAGGTTAAGCGAAAAATTAACTGGAAAGACAGCTTCATGGTTGGCGATGCGGCCTGGAAAAAAGGCCACGACCTGCAGCCAGATGGATCACCAGGCGATGACCATGCCGACTCCGATCGACGCTTTGCCGAGAACATTGCATTAAGACACCCTGGATTCGGATTCTTCCATCCGCGAGATTTTTTTGGAAAGCAGTCGGTCTAATCGAACACAGGATAAACGGCAAAAAATGAGCAGCGAAATATCTAAACCTGGCCAGACCCCAATGCCTGGTACCATTATAAATGGATGCAAAATAATTGCCGAAATCGGCGCCGGCGGCATGGGATCAGTCTATAAGGCCTTAGACGAAAGCCTCAATCGCCACGTTGCCATAAAAATCATGCACCAGGCAACCGACAACCGGATCGGCCGCACCAGATTTCTGCGTGAAGCATCTGCAATCGCCCGCCTCGATCATCCCGGAATCGTTAAAATTTACAGTTACGGAGAATACAACGACCAGCCTTATTTTGTGATGGAGCTGGTCGAAGGCTGGTCGATTCGCGATTTTATCGCACATTGCAGCTTTATTCATAATTCCGGGCATTCGGTCAGCGATCTGCGCCTTTCCGGCTATCTTAAAGAATCGTTGCCGGGAACTCCTTATTTTCTTCAGGATCACCTGACCAACCCGGTTAATGATCCTGATTATCCTGGCAGAGTGCGAAAACTGATGGCCTCGGCAGCATCAGCACTTGCCTCTGCTCACCAACAGCAGGTCATTCACCGCGACATCAAATGTTCTAATTTGCTTATCAACAGCGACAGCAATCTTAAAGTCATTGACTTCGGCCTGGTAAAGCAGCACGGCGACAGTGAACTGACCCGACCGAACCAGTTTATGGGTACACTTTCTTACGCTGCACCCGAGCAACTGATGGGCGAACGTGCCCAGGTAACACCGCTCACCGACATTTATAGTCTGGGCATAGTCATGTATGAACTCGCCTGCTTGCGCCACCCGATTCGAGCCGAAGACCCGGCGGCAATAGTGACTGCGATAACCCGCGGCGGCTTTGCTTCGCCGCGAACTCTTAACTCGCATATTTCTGAGGAGTTTGCTGCAATAATACTGAAATGTATCGAAAACGATCCAGCCAGACGTTTTGCTGATGCCGGTGAACTCGCCGAAGCCCTGCAAAAACACTATTCAACGCCGACCTGGTTTTCCGGATTCAAAGAAATACTCAAGGGCTGGTTTTTAAGGGAAACGCCCGGCGAAAGCGCCAGTCAGACAATGACACCAGCTGCCAGCAAAGCTTTTGAGCCGGCCGGCATCGACAATGATTCACCAAAAACCGTGGCACTCAAATACCTCGACAGTGCCAGAAAAAAATTCTTTGTGAGTTTTGCAGTCATTGAAGCCATAGAAGACCTCAAACAGGCTTTTGAGATTGATCCTGGCAACGCCGACACCCTGTTTCTGCTGTGCTTCGCGCTCAACACTATCGGCGAGCGCGCAGAAATTAAGCCTCTCATTGAGACTTCAGCGCAACTGATCAGTCGGAGCGATGAAAAGGCTTCTGGCAAATTCATGCTCACCCGCTCGATATTTCTTCTTAGAGATTATGAAGAAGGACGCAAACAGTCGATTCGCCTGCGCCAGATCTACAGCGACGATCAGGACTTTTACTTTGCGCTGTTCTTCTGTCTCGAAACTCTCGGCAACTATACTGAAGCTATCGCCGTTGGTGATGAACTGGCCAGATTCTCAAGCAAAAACAATATTGTCGCGGTCGCGCTGAGCGAATGCTATTTTTCGATCATGGATTTCGCCAGCGCAATCGAAGTTTTGCGCGAACGCATCGAGAAATACCCTGATTTTCACAATCTTCGCCTCAAAGTAATGCAGGCTCTCATGTTGAGTGGCAAATTCAACGAAGCGGCTGAAGAAGCTGCTCTGTCGTTGAGAAAAGACCCGCACAACATGCTGCTGCAGTTTTACAATGGCCGAATTCTCTCACTCATTGGTGACTATGAAGGTGCTTTCACAGCAATGCGCCAGGCTGTAGGAACCCCCGGCGACGAAGGTCTGCGTGCCATGGGTTATTATTCGCTCTATCGTCTGGCTGAAATACTGAAAAAACCAGAATCAGCTGGTCGCTATCTGGCTCAGGCCCAGAAATTAAAACCAGAAATCGCTTTTATGACCAATCAGCAGCTTACAACTCATGTAAGCTGCGATCTGCTGACCGGCATCGCTGAAGAAATCGGCGATCAGGACTGGTTTGCAACAGTCAGAAGTTACGCCCACAAGATCTGCATAGACACACTCGACGGGCGCTCATATACAATTGGCAATTATGGCTGCACCTCGGTTCTGGTTCTGCAGGCCGACGGAAACATCAGGCATCATGCGATTTTCAGCAACTTCAATCTATATGAAGGCGAAGAGCTATACACCCAACTCTGGCTCCCAGAAATGGCTAGCTCACCGTTTGTCGATCAGCATGGCAACATTCTGACCTCTACATTTTACCGGATAGACGGAAAAACCAGCGGCGGCATCGTTTCGATTACCCTTGCGGAACCCTGGAACACCGGAAAGAGCAGCCATATCTGCTGCCGCCTTTCCGACTCGAAACTTATAGAATCCGGGAATCATAAGAAATTCGTGCTGCCGAATCTTCCGCAGCCAGCCTGCCGGCATCAGGCATTTCTGATCGTGCTGCCAACAAGCGCGAAGGCCAGCGATTTTTCGCAACAACCCGATGAAATCATAAATCACACCGAGCATCAGGTGTTATGTTACTTCCAGTATTTGACTGCCGGCGCTGCTCTCTCGCTCGAGTTTTCACTGAGCTGATAGTTGCGCCTACTCAATTCGAATCATCAAACTCCCTGTCTCGCAAAAACAAGCCGCGGCGTTAAAATAGCAGTTGTACTAATAAAAGAGAAGTGCTAAGCTGTCGCGAAAGTTGGTTTTCAACTCAATATTAGTTTTATACTGGAGGCTGTATGGGTCTTTATAGAGACAGATTTTTCCTGCTATTTCTCGGTCTGGCGCTCGTTTTTTCAACGGGTTGCGGTGGTGGTGGCGGAAGCGGCAGCACAATTCCCAATATATCTGCCGGCAACACAACATTGTCTGGTTCAATTCTTCTGACTGATCCAACCGACAAGGCCTCCCTCAGAGCGGATGCAGCGCCAACTGAAGCGAGCATCGGCCTTTACTATCTTACTGCCGGTGGCCTGGAAGTCCCGCTTAAACTGGGCGTAATTGCACAGATTATTGGTAACAAAGCAAATTACTCGTTTAATTTCGATTATGACACAGTCGCCAGCGCACGCCGAAACTTTATTCTCAAGGCGAAATTAAATAATAATCAGATCATCGAAGGTGTAATCCCGATGAACCTGGCCGACAAAAAAGTCGACGCATCGCCGATAACCCCATTCGACAATGGAATGGCTCGATTTGTAAAGGAAGCCGCCATCAAGGGCAACCCGGATGTGAGCATTGGTGATCTCATGTCGATGTTTCCGCCCAAAGTCATCTTTGGCCTCACCGATGCCGACCTCAAGTCTCTAGCAGAAGAATTTGTCAACAGAGAAACCAGAGTTCAGTCAATAACCACCGCATTTGGCGGTGAAGTGGCCGAAAAAATAGCTCAGCTGCGCGAATTTGCCTGCGAAGCTGCCCGTGACATCAGAGATTTTACGGACAAATATCCAGAGCTCACAGCAAGTAACATGCGTGAGCGTTATGAAGAAATGATGCGCAATCGCGCACGAACACTTGGTTTGCCAGCAGATGCCATCAAAGCTATCGAAGGCGTTGATTTACTGCTCGTACAAGGCATTGGCGACAGAACCGCCACAATGAACCTGCCGTCTGAATTCGCCGGGGAATTCAGGGGAATGGGTCTTGCGATAGAAGCCAGAAGCCGCATGGATTTGCTTTCACAAACTCTGAAAGCTTTTGTGACCTATTCTGACATTACCGATCTGATAAAAGCATTCGACCTTGCACTCGAACACATGTACTCGGTTGTCCAAAATGACAAGCCGGTTAACCTTGATGAATTCATGTATGTCGACCCGGCAATCATGATTTTCGAAAAAGCCAGATTCATTATCTTCAAAGATCTTGGACTTCTCGAAAAGTCTCCAGATTCAGCGCCGCTGATCTTCGCCCTGCTGCCTAAACCTGAAGACTTTGGCACAATAATCAACCCGCCAGTGGACTTCAACGATGACTCTGTCTGGATCCTGCCTTACCCCGGCAAGGGCGAACCTGTTTTTGCCGCGACGACCCGCAATTCTCTACGCTCAACGATAGAGCAAATCGGCGACCCTCTGCAACTGGCAGACTTTCAGAAAACCCTGATGAACAAACTGATGCAGCGGATAAATGAGAACTTTAGTCTTCTCAAATTCGCCGCAACACCTCCACCCGGCGCGGCCCGTGACAAGCTGATAGAAGCCCTCGCCGTGCTGTTGGCAGAACCAATTGATCCCTCGGTATATGGCTTCGACCCTGACTACAACCCCGGCAATCCTGGCAGCGAGCCAGGCTGGGAAGGCCCGGAACCTGTCGATCCAATTTTCGATCGCCTGCAGAAATTCTATGGCACTTTAATTGAACTGGAAACACCAATAAGCAGAAATGACAAGACTTTCGCATATGCTCTCAAAGAGGCGGAACGCGATGGCACTGTTAGCACCGGCGGCTGGACGAACCAATATCAAGCCTATATCTGCGCTACCGACAATGAGTTCAGCGACCTGGTCGGCAAAACTGGCGTGTTTATTCTCAAGTTTCTCTCCGGGCCAGTACCCGGCACAACCCCTGAATTAAACGAAGCTCCCGGCTTTACATATGTAGAATATTACCCAGACCCGAACTAACAGAGCCCTCAACTCGACAGAATTAATCAATATATCTGCAGCCGCATCACCAGATGCGGCTGCAGTTGTTTTAAGACAATTCAAGCGCTTTTCGCCGCCCCCCAAACAAACCTGGCGTTAAAAAGCACATGGGCAATTTTCAGTAATAAACAAAAGTTCGCTGCTTTGCTGTGTGTCAAAGGCGTATTATTCTTGCCCAACCCGGCGAGAGTTCGCACTTTAGTGTTCGATTACTTACACGCAAGGTTTCGCTGTTCAAAACATCGAAGCACTCACCATCAGCAGCAAAAGACACATCAACGCTTACAGTTGCAGCGTTTTCAGAAGCATTCACCATGACTATCATTCGCTCTTCTGCTGTTTGACGCATAAAAGCAAATTGCTCGTGATTTACATACAACTGTTGATACCTGCCATTTTTCAGAGCATCGGAAGCGCTCCGCAAGGCAGACAGACGAGCTATGACACCAGCTAGATCTTTATTGGCTCTATTTACAGACTGAACCCGCCAGTCAATGCAGGGGCGTAAAGGCCAATCATCAGCACCCGCTTTCTTGCCGCCTATTCCCCATTCGCTGCCATAATAAATCGATGGAACCCCTGGCATGGTAAAAAGCAGGCAGTGAACCGGATACAGATACCGTGACTGTGAAAGCGTATCTATTATTCGCGTTACATCATGATTATCTACAAAGTTATATAGCTGAAAGTCCTTGTAAATTCCATCATTCCCAAACTGACGATTCAATGAATAGGCGATTTCGAAGTAGTTTTTATTAACGTGGCTTGAATAAAGCCCCTTGTAACACTCATAATTGGTTACCGAGTCCAAAATCCCCGGAGCAACCCACTTGCGATAGTCACCATGCACCACCTCGCCCATTAACCAGAAATCCGAACGCAACGACTTGCAAAGAGACGACAACTTCTGCATAAATTCGAACGGCAGACAATCAGCAACATCCAATCTCAATCCATCAATGTTGAATTCTCGAATCCACATTTCGACAGCCGCGAACAGATGTTGCAGAACATCTTCATTGGCCAGATTCAACTTAACCAGATCATAATTTCCGTTCCAACCTTCATAAGAAAAGTTGTCACCATTCTGACTTCTTCTGGTAAAATCCAGGCCAGCAAACCAGTCGACAAATTGCGAATTTTCACCCTTGTCTATTACATCGCGAAAAGCCCAGAAATTTCGCCCCACATGGTTAAAAACACCGTCAAGAACGACACGAATCCCCTGTTCGTGAAACCTTCTGACAACCCAAGCCAGCGTCTCATTCGAACCCAGGCGGCGATCAACTTCATAGAAATTAGCAGTATCATAGCCATGAGTACCTGACTCAAAAACAGGGCCAAGATAAACAGCATTTACACCAAGTCGTCCCAGATGCTCAAGCATCTCGTCTGTCGCTTCAAGACGCTGCATCGGCGCAGCAAAGAAGTCATTGTTTCTGGGAGCGCCAAAAGCCCCCAAAGGATAAATGTGATAAAAAACAGCTTCACTAATCCAGTTGTTCATGATTCAACTCCTTTTTAAATCACTATACCGATCGGTATAGCAGTAGTTAGAACAAATTTGCGAAAACCGGCAGAATTAGCTTCTGCGAGGGGAAAAGGCCAGCGACAGATACAAAACGAAGCCTGTCTCAGCCGCTAAGAATAGATTCCGTGGCTAAACTGCCGGATGGCAGCATGGATAGTATCTTCGCCAAGATCAGCATAGCCATTCAAAGAAAGTCCGATGTAGGTGTTGATGATCCCGAGAAATGTTGCGGCATAAGCGTGATGGCGGTTTTTCATGTTTCCGTGATTGTTAACAGCCAGCATAAAAACCATCTCCAGTAATTGGTGCTGCTTTTCGCACCATTCCTTAACCGCCAGAAAGCCTTCACTCTCAGGCGACGAAAACCATAGTGCAAGCTGCAGGCGATAAAACTCAGGAAACCTTTGTGAAAACTGAAAATAGGTGCGCATGATTGTGGTCAGCGCCAAAGGAAGATCACCGCTGTATACGGTTACTGGCCCTAGTTCAAGCAGCAATCTGCGAAAATTATTCTCCATAATAGCCGTAAGAAGGCCATTCTTGCTGCCATAATAGTGATACATAGTAGGCTTAGAGACGCCAGCCTGATCAACAATCTCCTGAATTCCAACCGCATCGTAACCACGAGCAGCAAATAAGGTGAGAGCACTTCTTAATATTTCGTCTTTGTTTCCCATAAAGCAATCATATACCGATTGGTATATAAAGTCAATACAAAATCGCAAGTTATAGATTATCATGCGCTTAACCCGCTTAATCTTGCCAGCCAATAGGCAGGCAAACGCATCAACCATCTGACAACGACAATTAGACTGGATTTTTGCCTGGTCGCTCTCGTCATCCTCGCTTGCACGGCACCAGACCATACGTGATCAAGATCCGAAAACGACAAAGAAAAGAGCGTCATTTAAGTCGCAACCACTAAATTCGCTGTTTTAGTGCATTTGCCAAGGGCTCTTGACTTTGCCATGTCGTTTGGTTATTATGCCAAATAACCAAGCATTATTATTGAGGCATGCAATGACTGATGAACAGAGAATACTGATCGAGGCTAAAACCGCTATTTTAAAAGCTCTCGCCCACCCCACCCGCCTTTACATAATTGAAGAACTCGCCAAAGGCGAAAAATGTGTCTGCAAATTTGTCGAGGCGATCAAAGCTGATTTTTCAACCGTATCAAAGCATCTCGCCATACTTAAAAACGCCGGACTGGTTGAAGACGACAAGCGCGGGCAACTGGTCTACTATCGCCTGCGCATGCAATGCCTGCCAGATTTTATCAACTGCATTGGCAAAGAAGTTGCCGATAACGCAGCCACCAGATCAACGATAATCAGCCGCCAGCATAAACAGATTTGCCAACCTGTCATGTCATTGCGGAAGCGCTCTCAAAGCTCACAGAGGTCTTCACATTCCACGCCAAGACTGCGAAAGGCAAGCACTCGCCCTTCGACTGCCTAGTGCTGATAAATTTCATCAATATGTGTAAAAATTCGGGTAAATTCAAGCAAGAAACGGGTCTTACAAAGACAACCCTAAGTCAAACTCTGGAGGCCGGCCAATGAGCTACTGGAAGCAAGAATGGAAGAGCTTTCTTACCATCACCATCGTATTTCTGATCTGCTACTATCTACCGGTCGGAACACCACGCTTTGACAATGCTATTCTCGAAGCATTTCACCTGGTAAAATGGTATGCGCAGGAGCATGTCTTGCTCTGCCTGATTCCAGCTTTTTTTATCGCTGGCGCTATCGGCGTATTTGTCAGTCAGGCCTCAGTAATGAAATATCTGGGAGCCAAAGCAAACAAAGTGCTTGCTTACGGTGTTGCTGCGGTTTCCGGCACAATTCTGGCAGTCTGTTCATGCACCATTCTCCCGCTATTCTCTGGTATCTACAAAATGGGCGCAGGTCTTGGTCCTGCATGTGCCTTTCTCTATTCTGGCCCAGCAATTAACGTTTTAGCAATCGTTCTTACGGCCCGCATTCTTGGCCCGGAACTTGGCATTGCACGCGCTGCTGGTGCAATTTTCCTTAGCGTCATCATCGGCTATTCCATGCATCTGTTGTTCCGCAAAGAAGAAGAAGCCAAGGCAGCCGCTCAGATGATGATGCCTGAGCCAGAAGTTAAACGGGCCCTCTGGCAAGATACTCTCTACTTTGCCTCCATGGTATTCATTCTTGTGTTTGCCAACTGGGGCAAACCTCAATCGCCAGAAGGAATATGGGCCAGCATTTACAGCGCGAAGTGGGTTATCACCAGCGGCTTTGCAATTCTTCTGGGCGTATTACTGGTTGCATGGTTTGAGTTAAAAGCATGGAAGGCGATTCTAACTGGCGCAGTTGTAGCTACTCTTGGCTATATGTACCCCTCACAACCGCTTGTTGCATTCACTGCCGGTACCCTTGGCCTGACCATTTTCACCAGTACTGATGAAGGTGAACTTGGCGAATGGTTTTCATCATCTTATGACTTCGCCAAGCAGATTCTACCTCTGCTGCTATTTGGCGTTCTGATCGCAGGCACACTGCTGGGTCGTGTTGGCTATGAAGGTCTTATTCCTTCTGAATGGATCTCCAGCGCCGTTGGCGGCAACTCTTTGTTGTCTAACCTTCTAGCTTCCTTCATCGGCGCCTTCATGTATTTCGCAACCCTGACTGAAGTTCCCATTCTGCAGGGTTTGATCGGCAGCGGCATGGGAAAAGGACCAGCGCTGGCACTGTTACTTGCCGGTCCGGCATTGAGCCTGCCCAATATGTTGGTTATCCGCAGCGTTCTTGGCAACAAAAAAACATTTGCCTTTGTTTCTCTGGTCATCATTTTTTCAACCATATTTGGTGTAATATTTGGAACATTTTTCAGCTAATGGAGGTCTAATCAATTATGAAAATTCAGATTCTTGGAACCGGTTGTCCGAAGTGTGCAAAGCTTGCGGCAGAAGCCGAGCAGGCAGCAAAAGAGCTTGGCCTGACTTATGAGCTTGTTAAAGTCACAGACATCAACGAGATCATGAGCTTTGGCGTCATGATTACCCCAGCCCTGGCAGTCGACGGCAATGTTAAGCTGGCCGGCAAAGTGCCTGGTGTTGAAGAAATCAAAAAACATCTCAAATAGGATACAAAAGTATGTCTGGAGAAAATTGTGCCTGCGGGGGTAACCCTGCATTAATTTATACTTGTTCCGGTGCAGCAGATGTTGGCGAATTGGCGGATCGCTCTGCCCGTCAGCTCAGCCGAGATGATAAATGTGCCATGTCTTGCCTCGCAGGAATTGGCGGCAATATCAGTGGTTTTATTAAGAGCACTGAAGGTGCCGATAAAATACTGGTTATTGACGGTTGTCCGTTAGCCTGTGCCCGCAAAACTCTAGAAGAAAAAGGGCTAACAAACTTCAAACACATCATGATTACCGAACTGGGCTTTAAAAAAGGTCAGACAGAGGTTAATCAGGAGAACATCGCAATGATCTGCGAAAAAGCAGTTGATTTGCTGGGTTTTTGCAAATCTCTTTAAAGGAATTAATCATGAAATTAAACAACTTCAGTTATATCTTTGTTGCCGCGTCTCTTTTCTTTTCGTCAGGCTGTGGTGCAGCTCCGGAAACATCAACACCGGCACAGCCCACTGCACAAACCAGCGTAGCAACAGCAGCAAATGATGCCAACGCTCTCAAGCTGCCTCGCATTATCGACTTCGGTTCAAAACAGTGCAAGGCATGCAAAGCCATGGAACCAGTTCTTGAATCTCTTGCAAAAAATCACGCAGACAAGTTCAAAACTGAGTTCATTGATGTATGGATACCTGAAAACGAGAGTTTTGCAAAAGAACATAGTATTGAGTCAATTCCAACTCAGGTTTTTCTGAATGCTGAAGACAAGGAAGTATTTCGCCATACCGGCTTCATCTCAGAAGAAGACGTTCTTGCCAAATGGGCCGAACTCGGACTGATAACTGTTTCTGGCACCAATGAAGAAGCCAACCCAGAATCAGTAGCACCAAAAGCAGCTTCCGAAACAACTGAGGGTGAATAATTTCTGAATGCAATTCAGCGAAAAACATAAAAAATTGATCACCAATCTTTTGTTGGCCTTTGTCCTGGTGTCAATCGGCTTTGCACTCGGCAAGCACAGTGTGGTTGCAAAAACGGTCAACAGCAATATGACTGCCGCCAGCAACGGCGGCAGAACTACTGCTGACCGACTGGTAAAGATATTTTACATGCACGCTACTTTTCGCTGCATAACCTGCAATAGCATTGAAAGCAAAGCAAAACAGCTGGTTGAGCACGACTTCGCCAATGCCTGGTCCAGCAAAAAAATACTCTGGGAAGAAGTCAATTTTCAGGAAAACGAAGTTCTGGCAAAAAAGTTTGACGTGGCTGCCAGCTGCGTGGTGGTAGCAGTCGTTCAGGGCAATGACATCCTTGAATTCAACCGCCTCGACGATGTCTGGCCACTACTCGAAAAACCTGCTGAATTTGATGCTTACATCAGAGACGCAGTAAAAAAAGCACTTAACAAAGCGAGTGGAGAATAACAATGACCTGGGTGAGCATCACCACAGCAGCCTGGCTCGGCATTCTAACTGCCATCAGTCCCTGTCCACTGGCATCGAATGTAGCGGCCATTTCCTTTATTGGCCGACAACTGCACAGTAAAGCCGCAATTCTTTTTTCCGGGCTGTTATACACCTGCGGAAGAACCTTAACCTATCTCGCCCTCGGTTTTCTGCTCTCATCGGGTGCATTGGCAAGTGGCGAGCTCTCTCGGTTTCTGCAGAAATACCTCAATGAAATCCTTGGCCCACTGCTTATTTTGCTCGGCATGATTCTTCTTGGCCTTATAGGCGCCGGCCTGAGCATCCAGATGGCCGGCGAAGGAATTCAACAGAAAGCCTCCAAAAACGGAGCTCTGTATGCATTTCCGCTCGGAGTTCTCTTTGCGCTCTCTTTTTGCCCAGTCTCTGCCGGACTATTCTTCGGCGCTCTGATTCCTCTGTCTGTCAGTAGCGATTCTTCAGTGCTTTTGCCAGCTCTATATGGTATTGGCACGGCTATTCCAGTAGTAGTTTTTGCATTTCTGATAGCTTTCAGCAGCAAGTGGCTAGGCAAGGCCTTTAACAGTCTAAATCACATTGAATTTTACGTAAGAACCGCCACTGGCATAATCTTTATCGGCGCAGGGATCTATTATAGTCTTGTTCATATTTACGGAATAAGCTTCGCCACTCAGTAAAAGCACCACTGCAATAAAGCGCCTCTTTTAAAGAACTTCATTTGAAGGTTTCTGGCAATAATGTTAGTGTGATAGCCTGTTAGCATCGTAAAATTCAAACTGCTTCCAAATATTTTACAACCGCCTGGAGATTGCCAAACTTATGTCACACCATAATGATCACGATCACGATCACGATCACGATCACAGCCATGGTCATGGTCACGGCCACGGCCACGGCCACGCCCATGGGCCAGCCAATTATAATCGGGCTTTTGCAATTGGCATATCACTAAATGTGGGTTTTGCTACAATTGAGGCTGCTTATGGATATTTTGCCAGTTCGCTGGCATTGATAGCTGATGCAGGACACAATTTCAGCGACGTTCTTGGTCTGTTGCTTGCATGGGGCGCAAGTTATCTGTCGCAACGCCAACCATCAGAACGGCGCACCTATGGCTTGCGCAGCTCATCAATTTTGGCAGCTATGTTTAATGCATTGATATTATTAGTGGCTGTCGGAGCTATCGCCTGGGAGGCGATAAGACGTTTTAATGAACCAGCACAGGTAGCCGGCGAGACAGTTATCTGGGTTGCATTGATCGGCATAATAATAAACACTGCAACAGCAATGCTTTTCATGTCTGGACGAAAAGACGATCTAAACATTCGCGGTGCCTATCTGCACATGGTTGCAGACGCAGCAGTTTCTGCCGGTGTCGTAATCGCAGGTCTCGCCATCATGTATTCTGGCAAACAATGGATTGATCCTGTTGTCAGCCTGATTATTGTTGCGGTCATATTTTTTGGCACCTGGAGCTTATTGCGTGAATCTATTGATCTTGCATTACACGCAATTCCAAAAGGCATCGACCCGAAAAAGGTAAACACCTATCTTGAAGGCTTACCAGGAGTTACAGCAGTGCATGATCTGCACATCTGGGGTCTGAGCACGACCGAATCAGCCTTAACAGCCCATCTGGTTAAGTCCTACAGCGAAGACGAAGATGCTCTAATCGCGCGTGCCTGCAAAGAATTGCTTGATCTATTCGGCATTAAACACACAACTTTGCAATGGGAACGCGATGACAGTTCATGCCCGAGTGGTGGTGGCTGCGAAGAACTGAACGAAAAGACGCTCAGAGCGCAGCCAGAATAGCCAAGCAATCACACCATTATCTCTGCTGAAAACCGCTGAAATTTGCCACGACATTGATCGCAGACCTGACCTGGGAAGTCTTCGACTGATGCCTGTATGACAGAAACTAAAGTTAAATCTCACCGAGAAAGCCTCTACAACCTGATCGAAAGCAGCATATCCTGTCAGCTCTGAGATGGCTTAAACCAGTGCTGAGTTTTCAGACAAAAGCGCACCAGCATAAGCATTATCGGCACTTCGATGAGCACGCCAACAACAGTTGCCAGCGCAGCGCCAGAAGAGAGACCAAACAGCATTACCGCAGTAGCAATGGCCACTTCAAAATGATTTGAAGCACCGATCATGGCGGCGGGAGCGGCATCTTCGTATTTAAGGCCAAGAACTTTGGCAGCTACATAGCCAAGCGCAAAAATTAGAATTGTCTGAATGGTAAGCGGTATGGCTATCCAGAGAATGGTCAATGGATTGGCAACAATAACTTCACCCTTGAACGAGAACAACAGCACCAGTGTCGTCAGCAGCGCCAGAATGGTAACTGGAGTAAGAAAGTGCAAAAACTTTTCTTTGAACCAGACTTCGCCTTTTTGGGCAATAATCAGTTTACGCGATAAATATCCGGCGACCAGCGGCAAAGCCACGTAAATCGCAACCGACAGCAAAAGCGCCTGCCACGGCACCGGCAGTTTCCCGACACCGAGAAGGAAGCCGCCCAGAATCCCGTAGAGCAAAAGCATGGTGAGCGAGTTGACTGCGACCATTACCAGCGTCAATCCATCGTTGCCGCGCGAGAGGTAACTCCAGACAAGAACCATTGCAGTGCAGGGCGCGATGCCGAGCAGAATGGTGCCTGCAAAATAGCTTCGCCAAAGTGGAACCTGCAACATTTTAATGCCATCCTGCAGCACCACCATGCCGGCGCCATGTGTGGCACCAACATCAAGGTCGAGTCCGAAAGGCATTTTTACCAGATCGACCGCCTCGCTGCCAATAAATGATTGCAGCAGATAACCAAGAAAGAAATAAGAAATCGCATACATGGTAAAAGGCTTGATTGCCCAGTTGATAAACAGGGTCAGAAAAACCGGTTTGCCGCTTTTACCAGCTTTGATTACTTCGGCAAAGTCGATTTTAACCATTATCGGATACATCATCAGAAAAAGACAAATCGCGATCGGGATCGAAACGACAGGCGCATCGTTCACATAAATGGACATGCCATCAAGCGTCTTAGCGAGATCCGGCGCAACCTTGCCAAGAAGGATGCCACCAATTATGCAAAGAAAAACCCACAGTGACAGATACTTTTCAAAAATACTGGTCATCTGCCGTTCGCTGGTTTGAATATTTTCACTCATGACATGCCCCCTTTCTGGTTATCAGAGCTTAACAGCAGTAATCGAAGCCGAGCACACATGCTTTTCTGCTCCAGGAAACCAGCCTCTGATAAATTCAGCGCTATTCGGCTTCAACTCAATTTTAACCTCATTGAATCCCTGCTCTTCAATGATTCTGTCAAGTTCTTCGACCGAGACAGCACCCGCCACACAACCACAGTAAGCATCATTGTTCTGTAACATCTGCTCTGGCATTGGCTGCAGAGCTACAACATCAGACACAGCAATACGACCATTTTTGCGCAAAACCCTGTATGCCTCGGCAAAAACCGCCTTTTTATCTGGCGACAGGTTAATTACGCAATTCGAAATAATCACATCGACGTTGTTATCAGCAACTGGCAGGTGTTCGATTTCGCCAAGCCTGAACTCGACATTCTCAAATCCACCGGTTACGGCATTTTTTCTGGCCTTGCTTATCATGTCTGGGGTCATGTCAACACCGATAACCAGGCCAGATGCGCCAACCTTTCTGGCGGCAAGAAAGCAATCAAATCCGCCACCACTGCCAAGATCGAGAACCGTCTCACCCGGACGCAGCTGCGCCAGGACCTGGGGGTTTCCGCAGCCAAGACCCATGTTGGCGCCTTCAGGAACAGCGGTCAGTTCATTTTTGCCATAGCCAAGCTTTTCAGATGCCTCTGGATTGACCATCGGATCAGAACAGCAACCCGAAGCAGATCCACAGGAACTGCCACAGCCGCCAGCTACTTTTGCGTATCTCTGACTTACCTTCTGACGTATTTCGTCATCCTTAAGAACCTTGAATTCCATCTTATCCACCTGCTTTCTCGATATTTCTTATCAAACCTGCAATCTCGTCACGCACTCGGCGATAGCAGTTGAGAATCTGCTCATCATCAGTTAGTTCTGCTGCCAAAGACGGCGGATCGTCAAAAGGAACGTGTACGACCCTTGTTTTACCTGGAAAAAGGGGACAACTCTCGCTGGCTTTGCTGCAAACTGTCACCACCAGATCAAACTGCTGGCCCGCAAACTCGCTAAGCAGCTTGGAGCGATGTCCCGAAATATCTACGCCAGCTTCCTGCATCACCTGAACGGCGTAAGAATTCATACCGTGGATTGCCATTCCAGCCGAAAAAGCCTCATACTGATCGCCCTTGAGGTGCCGTAGCCAACCCTCTGCCATCTGGCTGCGACATGAATTGCCGGTACATAGAAACAACACCCTTTTTCTGGTCATTTTCTGACTCTATTCGCTTTGCCGTTTTTTTCAGGGAAACATTGATCCAGTGGCTGACATAGCAGTTCTACCGGCATTTTAAGAACTTCTTCAAGCCTCTCAGCATCGGCCAGAACTCGCACTGAGCCTTTTAACTCGCCGAGCACCCAGTCGTTGAGCTTTGCGTTGCTCTTACACCAGTCTGAGCTGACCGAATAATATGCCCAACGTCCATCTTTGCGCTGATCAATAATACCAGTCTGATACATCAGAGCCAGGTGCTTGGAAGTAGTAGATGCGGCCAGTCCAAGCAAGGCAACGATTTGGCAGACGCACAATTCCCGATCATGCAGCGCCATGAATATGCGCAGACGGCTTTCTTCTGCTAGAATTTTTATTACGTTGAGAGTATCTTTCATCGGCATCCCGTTCAATACAAACTATATTTCGCCACATAACGAAATATATACAAACTTCATTCAAAAGTAAAGAACTTTAGCAAACTGCTTTCCGCCCACAGCAAGCCTGTTAAAATCTTTGTCTTTCATGATTTACAGCCCTCTTGATTGCAAAAGAAGCCGTAGAATACCCGATGCCAGTTTTCACAATGAAACCTTAACGGGTTAGTTCTCTCAATGCATTTTCGATGGTCGACATGCTTATATCAGGACACAATATCACAATTTTCTGTTTAGAAAGCTTATCCAGAGGCGAATAGCTTCATTCATTTCAATTGCATTATGCGCAGTGTATCCTTTTCGATTTTGACGCTATATATTGTGCCGTCAGGGCTTACCCAATCAGGATACAGAGGATCGTATCCCGGGTTGATACTTTGGGTTTTCAAGCTTTTTACCAGCTCGGCATCTTTGCTGTAAACAAGATAACTTCTGGCGTCTTCAGTTTCGTAAGCTATGTAGATGTTATCATCGCTATCAAAGCCAAGTAAGCCAACCCACAACACAGGTTTTTTTTCAAGGATTGCAGCAAATGCCTGCCATGATTCTTCGCGCTTGTCTTTGGCAAGAACATGCCAGATGTCAGTTGAATCGTTGTCAGCAACCAAGGTGACCCATCTGTCTGTCTTCTTGTTTATTGCCAAAAAAACTTGGCCCTGAAGATTTTCAAGAAAACTGCCATTCTCGTCAAGAACTACGGTACGCTGCAAAGCAAGGTCTTCTACATATATTCTGCCCAGACTATCACTATGTATATAGTTTATTTGAGCCCATTTGGAGTCTTCATCTGTGGGGGCAGCAAAGAATCTGCATGTGGAAGTAGTCATAGAAATCTCTATGATTACATTGTTTGCTCCATCACCGACAAGAAGGTCGCCTTTTGTGTTGAAGAGCATGTCAAGCAAAGCAGGGGGGTCTTTTAGCCCAAGTTTTGTGCCAATGGCTATCAGATCTACGGTTTTCGTGTTTTTGCTATCTTTGGAGAAAGCACATATTCTGCCATTCTGAGTATCGCCGACCCAGAGAATGCCGGCAGCATCTGTTTTAAAAACCATAGGGCCCATAAAGGCGCCGGGCAATATAGTTCCATCATCTTCTACCAGCCATAACAATTGCTCAGGCTCACTGCCTCTGGAGAAATCGAGTATGGGGCTGAACTCCGCATTTTTTGTCAATACCGGATTTCCGGCATTGCAGGGAAAAACGAATGCAACACAAGATACTATCAGGGATAATAGAATTGTTTTCATTTGTCGGCTTGCCTTATCATGCCTCAAGATTGTTCATTATCTTATCCATGTTATTCAAGCGATAAACCCCCATCCATCGCTCTTTATACCATGATGGAATAGGCTCTATTCTAACACCTGTGGTTCCGATGTTTCCACATACTGTTACACCTTTTTTTGAAACTCTCGTAGTGGAGTGAGCGATAAGCGGGCGACCAGCTGAGTCGTATCCCATAAATATGCCAACGTGACCGTACGAGCCGCCTTTTTTCATCACGAATATGTCTCCAGGTCTTACAAGATCTCTGGGGTTTGTAGGAGGCACTTTTGGTGTGATTTTTTTAGTGTAGTTTGACTTTGCAAAATTGGTGCTGGATGGGTAACTACTGCCTGTAACCGGCTTAACTCCTGCCATGGCTGATATCTTTTGGATAAATTGACTAGTGAAACCGGAGCAATCAGATTTTTCTACTATGCCTTTAGAGGCTCCGTGAGCTGCGCCAAGAACGTAGGCCTTATTTGCATTGCAGAATTTCTTTATAAGGTCAAAGATTTTTTGATAACCCTTGCTGTCAGGACCATATTTGTTGACAAAGGCAGTAGAGTTTCCTGCTGGCTTTTGTGCTGACTGGGAAGCCGAATCAGAGTTCTCCTGTTTTAATTCGATCAGACTGGTATGAACATAAGCATATCCGTTTCCACGAATGATTTTATACCAATCTCCTTCTCGGCCAACAATCTGAACCTGACGACCCGGTTTATAGCCGTCAATGATTTTTCCCCATGGAGCTGCCCTAACGTTCAGTAGCCATTTGGCTCTGACTATACCTACTTGCTGGATCGCCGCCACACCTAAAGCTTCAGACGTATTACGATTGGCAGTGGAGCCATCAAGCTGAATTAGAGCATCGGAAAATGGACTGATAGTGTCTTGCGAATACCCAGGATTGTAACCAATAACCACAATCACCAATCCCAGAAAAAACAGGCGCTTGAAGCTCATATATACCTCCCCAAAAAACTACTTATATTTTATATATTACCAAGATACTTACAATAAGTTTTGCATATTAGATTTTCGTTTCATGCTGTGATCTGTGGGGGCTAGCCACGCTGACCAACCATCGCATAGAAGGTTCGAGCAGCGTCGGCACGTCGCGGGGCATATACCAAGGACCAGCCGCGGAACCAAAGATTTCCAAACCTGGATAAAAAAAACAAACAATACTTGACGTAACCAGCTACTATGTGTTACAAAGTAGATATAGATAACCAGTATCTAAAAAATAGAAAGGAATCGCAAAACATGGAACTTGGAATCGAGCAGAAAACCAAACAGCTGCGCAAAGGGATACTAGAACTGGCGATTCTGACTATTCTTTCCAAAGGCGAAGGGTATGGCTACAACATAGTTGAAACGATAAAACAGGGCGGCATTCAAATTGCTGAAGGAACGGTTTATCCGATTCTTTCGCGGCTCAAGAATGAAGGCGCCATTTCCTACCGCTGGGAAGAATCGGTCAAAGGACCGCCGAGAAAATACTATTTTCTAACCGATCAGGGAGCTGAACTGCTGAAGGTTCTCAAATCTGAGTGGCTTCAGCTCAACCATAGTCTCAATCAAATTATGGGAGTAACCAACAAATGAAAAACACTTTGAGAAGTTTTGAAATGACACGTGAAGCTCAGAAAGCTCTGAGCGATTTCTTTGAGCAATTGCGCAATCGGGCCGACAAATGCATTGTAAATACTGAGATCTACGAAGATCTGGTTTCGTCACTTGACGAACATATCAGCTGCGCCCTTAGGGAAAGCTGTGATCGCAAGCGAGTGGAAGCAGTCGACGCCCAGATTATGCTCGAAGTTTTGCTGGCAGTCGGCACTCCAGAAGAGCTCATCGAAGCGCTCGACTTGCAACCAACAGTGAGTGCAAACTCCAGCAGTGAAGAGAAAAACGAAGCCAGCGACGGCAAAACCCAGCAGCATGACTATTCCTTTCCGCGCTATCGAGTTTTGAAAAGATCAAGCAAAGACCGCTGGCTCCTGGGCGTTTGTGGAGGATTCGCAGAATACTGGGGAATATCTTCTTTACTACTGCGCTTTTTAATCGTGTTTTCAGGAATTGGCCCTATCGCTTACATCATAATCGGCCTGATCATGCCTCCCGGCGATTACCCTGATAAAGCTGCCAGCGCCCGCAACAGCAGTATTTTCAGTACACTGCAAACTGTAATGAAAGTTATCTTTATCATTTTCCTGCTTGTAGCGCTTTATCTGCCATTAAGTGGTGCGCTTTTGAGCGTTGCGGCAGCCGGATTCTTCAAGATTTTGAGCGAAATCGGCATTGCCGGCTGGCAGTCTAACGATCTCTGGTTCTATTTTGTAACCGGCATACCGGGCTATCTGGCCGGGCTCGCAGGTTTAGTGACCGGCCTCGGCTTCTTTGCACTGTTAACACAGTATTTCGCCACGACTTTTTTCAACAAAAGCCTGCTTAACATCAACACCAGAAAGCTGGTAACCGGCGTGGCTGTAACAGGACTCATCGTTCTTTCGGCTTTCTGGATGGTGTCAAACTCACTACGCGAGCACACTGTCAGCGACAGCCATGCGCACAAATTTGCTGCCACCGGAGTGTCCTCGATCAATCTGTCTTTCCCCGGCAGTCAGATGCCTTTTTACAGCAAAACAGTGCAGCTGGTTGGCGATGCTGACGCTAAGGAAGTTACAGTTGATGTCGTCAGAAAAGTGGGTGGCAGAAACGAGAATCAGGCCTCTGCCAACCTTGAGAGTCTCAGCTATTTATGTGAATTGAAAGATGATGGCAAACTGATACTTGGCGGCGATATCAGCAAACCAGCCTGGAGCTTTTATCCTTTCCCGGAGATTACTTTTCTCATCAAAGTTCCAGAACAGCAACTGCTTCAAATAGAATGCGTGCAACGTTCTGGAGTCAGCTGCGACGTAGACATCGCCAAAGTTTCGGGGCCAATCAACATTGATCTGCAGACAGGAAAAATAAAGCTCGACTCTATATCTTCGCCCGAAATCTCAGTTAATTCGCAGGTTGGCGAGATAGACATAAATAAGGTCAAAACCAACAAGCTCGAAGCAATCAGCAATGTCGGGAAAATCAAGTGCTCCAGTCTGTCTGCGACAAAAGCTCTGATAAAGACGAGTGTTGGCGCGATCCGAATCAATGATTTTGACGGCGAGGAACTGAACGCCAGCAGCGAAGTTGGCGCAGTCAGGCTTGAGAATTTTTCTGCAGACAAAGTCAGCGTAGAAACCCAAACTGGCTCAATCAATCTGAAAACAGACTCATTAAAAGCTGGCTCCGAGCTTAAAATAACTTCTGAAGTCGGCGCAATCAGAGCAGAACTGCCAGAAAGCAGTAAACCGGCACTGACTGCCGAAAGCCATGTGGGCAGAATACAGAATGCCTTTAAGGGCACAGATACCGACGCAGATTCGCCAAAAATCCGTATAAAAACCAGTGTCGGCAGCATAAGAATCAAAAAAACTGCGGCCAGCGCCACAAAGCCAGGCGAAAAACCAGCTCTGCAGGCAGAAGTTTCTGAATCCGATGACTAGAAGAGATTGCCATGATCTTCCTCTAGACTAAATTACCGCTATCAGCAGTCGAACTCCAGCCAGAATCGGAACCTTCAAAACCACGTTACCAGCTTACGCCAGGCGACCAACTCCAGAATATAAAAAAAGAACAGAAAAGAAACACTCTTAAACAATCGTTTTGTGCAGAACAGCCAGTTCCACGAATTAGTTATTGTACTTTTTAATGCATTCATGTAATATTTCGGCGAGTCAGCTAAAGTATGCGCGCCGCTGAGATGCACACAACGCCTTTTCAGAGCACAACGGCTTTTCCTGGCCACAGAGAATCGGTTGACAGAATGAGATAAGTTAATTAATGTTTTGGGCGTATCGTTGAAGCATTGTCGCTTTTACAATCAATAAACTATATCTGGAGGATCCTTGAAGATGAAGAACCTGTTCAAAGTTTTTATTCTGCTGACTATCGCGGTTGCATTAACTGCAACTGGCTGTGGTGGCGGTGGTGGTGGCGGAAGCACATATACCGCTCCTATCGCCGAAACCGGCTCAATCGCTGGAACAATCGTTAACAATACAATTGCCATTGGCAGCGTGCGTGCAGACGGACTTGCCGCGGGGCAGGTCATTGTATATGTCGAGCAAAACCCCAGTCTCACGACGCTAGCCGGTGCATCTGGCACGTTTTTGCTCGAAAATGTTCCCGCCGGAGCTGTAAACCTGATTGCCGAGCACAAAGGCACAGACAATAAGCTTTATCGCATGCGCTCAGGCGAGATCACAGTCGAAGCCGCCAAAACCACTGAAATTCCAGCCGCGATTGTGGTAACCGCAGCTGACAAGCAGATAACAGGTCGTGTCGTTAACGCCAACACATCTGCATCAATTGCCGACGTTGCTATTACCGCATGGGGCAAACCATATACTTCAGACACAACAGGTGCTTTTACGCTAACTGAATTGCCAGATCTCGCCTTTCAGTTCAAGCTCGAAAAAGCTGGCTACGAAACCAAAATTGTCGAAGTAGAAACCGGCGGCGATTTTGCGAAAACCTTTATGGTCGAGCTCACCCCTGCCGCCGCCGCGCTGCCCGGCGCAACTACCGCCACAATCAAGGGCAAAGTTGTGGCATCAATCAATCAGTCTCAATTTCCTGAGAATGGAGCTCTGGTGTTCTGTGAACAGTATCTTAATCTCACAACAAAAACTGATGCAGATGGTAATTATACGTTAAGCAACGTTCCAGCCGGCAAAGTCAACATCGTTGCCGTAGGCATTGATGAGACCAAGCGCGCAAGAACAGAAGAGTTAACAATCACGGGAGGACAAATCCTTGACTTAACAGGAACACCGATGAATCTAACTCTTGTAGGCGGTTCTGTTGGTGGGTTTGTATATGTAACAGGCGGAGTAGATGGCGTTGATGATGTTGGAGTCAAAATTACCGCGCTTGAAAAAAGCGTTGAAACTGCCGCAGATGGCAGCTTTAGAATTCTTAATCTGCCGGCCCAAAAGATTCTAGTCAGATTTGAGAAATTGGGTCTGGTAACAAGAGAAATGGAAGTTAACCTGGCAGACGGGGATTTCAATAATTTTGTTGAAATGTTTCCCTTAAAACTCGAAGAACTTGAACCGGTTGTTGAAGACGAAGGCTTGTTGCGCAGTCTCGACAAGATATCCAAAACCATATACAAGATGCCGATCGACGAAGACGGCAACAACATGGTCATTACCGTCGAGGCAATTGCCAGACTGCCAGAAATTACCGGTCTGCGCCGCAGCGACCTTTACATGTTCTCAAACGATGGCAATTATGACAATTTTGTAACTCAGGTCGAAAAAGACGGTTTTATTACTACGCGCGCGGTCACCGCCAGCTCTTCACCAGCTTTGGTGATGCTAGGCATCAAAGACAAGTCTTACCTCTACACCTATCACCCGATGCTGCTCAAAGTATGGCATCCGAACGACACTCAATACAACAACTACATTGATGCTAAATCCACAGCAGAAGCCTTGGTATTGTTTGACAACGTCCTTTGGGGCCTCGAAAAAGAAAAATTCCTGATCGCACTCAACAAAGTTCGGAACCACAGCTTACTTAGTGGCCTGACCAGTGCAGTTGAACTGGCACTGCGTGCTCCAGATTCAGAAACTTTGTTCAGCGACACACTGATGCAACAGTCCCAGGCGATAGCCAAGTCAGTAGCCCAGGAACTTGACGTCATAACCGACGCTTCTCAATCAATGCGTTCATCGCTTAGGGCTGCTACTGGCGATGTCGACACGGACAAGGTCATTTACGTCGAAGACGATGCAGAACGCAAGACCACCAATGTTCTTCTGACCAACAGATCCTACTGCCATTACACAGTCACAATACAGAACGGGATGACTAATCTTCCCGTCCCGTCACCAATAGGCAACAACTATTTCATTCTGCCACGTTCTACATTGGCCGGATACAGCTGGACCTGGCCGCCCGATCGCAAAAATCAGGTCGAAGCAAGTCTTGGAGCAGGTGAATTCAACATTAGCTTCAGCAAGCAAAAGAACCTTTCGGTTTTTGATGGCTTTATGACCTTTGCTGGAACAGTAATTGGAACCGGCGCATCTACCTATGACGAACTCAGCGACGGCCTCAAACTACTTGCCACAACTGGTGGCGGTCTGATGGAAATAATAAATCAGGCCACTACTGCCAATATCAACTCTTCTGCTGATGCCATTGCCTTGGTAGATCAGCTGCTTTTCTCGACCGGCAAAGTCGGTTTCGAGGTTCTCATGGACTTCGCACCCAAATACTTTGGCGCAAAACTTAAGCGTGAACTTAAACAGTCCTGGTTCAAAACCGCCGCCAAGTTTATGTTCAAAAAAGCTCTGATCTGGGGCGTTGCCGTTTACAACACTACCGAAGTTGCGCTGATAGTCTACGATGTAGCAAAAGCTCCAGATGGCCACAGTGAACTCGGCTGGCAGACCCAGGCCGGCTGGTATGGCGATCTCTTTGCCGAAAAAATCGATAATATGAAAACCATGCGCATATACTTAAATTTGCCGGTCAATGGCACTGCATATTACTTCGATGGCGCCAGTTTTGACACCACCAACGGCGACCTTGGGTATGACGGCTCGCCAGTATCGACCGGATTCACTTTCACTGCGAATCCAATCGACAGATTGCTTACCGGAGTCGATTATGAGCAGACAACTGACCGGGGGAACATCAAAGTTGCATTCAGTAATCTTAAATTCAATGGCTTTCATAGCCATCGCAGTAGTGTTTTTGACGAAACCATGATGTCGTTCGTCTGGGGCTCGCCAAAAGCCGACATGGTTCAGATAAGCAAAATCAATCACAAAGACATAACGCCTATTGCACCAGATTTCAGCAACATGGAATACTGGGTGTATTCCAGCACCGAGTGGGAATCTATCACACCAAGCTCTGGTCACTACGCCGGAGTAATTCTAAGCGAATAATTCGCAATAAAAAGCGCCCCCGGGTTTCCCCGGGGGCGCTTTTTTAATGCCTTAGGTAAAAGGACTGTATCAGTTGCCTGCCATCATGGCGGCGGTATCAGCCTGAACTTCACCAGTGGGTTTAATGTCGAATTTTTCAACAAGAACCTTGACGACGTTGGCTGACAGAAAAGCCGGCAGCGTGGGCCCGAGGCGGATCTTTTTAACGCCCAGAGACAGCAGAGCAAGAAGAACAGCTACAGCTTTCTGTTCATACCAGGCGATATCAAACGAGAGGGGCAATTCGTTGATATCGTTAAGGCCGAAAACTTCTTTGAGTTTGAGCGCAATTACAGCCAGAGAATAGCTGTCGTTGCACTGACCGGCATCAAGAACGCGGGGAATGCCGCCAATATCACCAAGTTCGAGCTTGTTATAGCGATATTTGGCACAGCCGGCAGTAAGAATTATGGTGCCTTCTGGCAGAGTATTAGCAACGTCGGTAAAGTATTCGCGATTCTTTTGACGTCCGTCACAACCGGCCATTACTACAAATCTTTTGATTGCGCCGCTTTTAACCGCAGCAACAACTTTGTCAGCAAGTGCCATAACCTGATTATGAGCAAAACCGCCAACGATTTCACCAGTCTCAATCTGGGTCGGAGCCGGGCATTTTTTAGCCTGCTCGATAATCACTGAAAAGTCTTTGGCGCCGCCTTCTTTGCGGTCAGCGATGTGCTTAACGCCTGGGTAACCTGCATTGCCAGTGGTATAAATTCTGTCTTTGTAAGCGTCTTTAACCGGTGTAATACAGTTGGTGGTCATCAGAATCGGGCCATTGAACGAAGCAAATTCAGTGTCCTGTTTCCACCAGGCATTGCCGTAGTTGCCGTAAAAGTGGCTGTATTTCTTGAATTCCGGGTAATAGTTGGCCGGCAGCATTTCGCTGTGAGTATAGATGTCGATTCCGGCGTCTTTGGTCTGCTCAAGCAATTCTTTGAAATCCTTGAGATCGTGGCCTGAAACCAGAATTCCGGGTCGCTTGCCAGTACCAATTTTCACCTTGGTAAGTTCGGGATGGCCGTAGGTGGAAGTATTGGCCTTGTCGAGCAGCGCCATAGTGGTTACAGCGTTCTGACCGGCTTCCATGACCAGGCCGACCATTTGATCGACACTAAGATTCTTGGTAGTTGATGCAAGTCCCTTAACCAGAAACTTGAAAATATTTTCGTCACGGTAACCCAGCACGAAAGCATGATCCGCATAAGCAGCGATGCCTTTGAGACCGTAGATCAACAGTTCACGCAATGATCTGACATCTTCATTTTCGGTAGCGAGAACGCCAACCTTTTCAGCTTTAACAGCATAATCAGCTTTGTTCGCAGGTTTCCAGGTTGTGGCTTCTGACAGGCCATCAACCTTTACGCCAGCAGCTGTAAGCTTGTTTCTGAGATTGTCTCTGATTTCGATAGCACGGGCAATCTGTGCGTAAAAGCGTTCACTGTCGAAATTTGCATTGGTTATTGTAGTAAACAATGAAGCACAGATGAATTCACCGATATCATCGGTCAGCATTTTCTTTTCTGCTGCGAGTTCGCTCAATTCGCTGATTCCCTTGAGAACAAATACCAGCAGGTCCTGTAATACTGCGGTATCTGGCTGTTTGCCACAGACACCCTTGATTGAGCAACCCTTGTTCGCCGCGGTTTCCTGACACTGATAACAATACATACCCATTTCTTTTCTCCTTAAAATGTTGATAAAAAATTTACTTATTGCCGTTTCAACTAAGAAAGCACTTTCGGTGCCCTGCAAGACAGAAAATCTACGTTTGCTTGCATCCTGGCGCAAATCGCAATGACATAAAAGTCACTCAGATTAAGAACGAATCATGATCAGCAGCATCTTGAACCCTTTTCCGGGCAGCACTGCATGCGGAATATTGGCAGGCATGATTAACCCCTCGCCAGCTTTTACCAGATACTTACTGGTTCCCACCTGGAACTCCCCCTCCCCCTCTATCACCTGCACAGTAGCATCGTAGGGCGATTTATGTTCTGAGATGCCCTGACCTTCTGCGATTGCAAAAAGAGTCAAACTACCGGCCGGTTTATCGAACAGCGTCTTGCTGACGATGGATCCACTCGCAAAAGTTACCGAATCTGCAAAGTTTAATACTTCTTCTGTTTTCCACAACTGAGTCATTTTAGCACCTCCTGATTGCCTTGTCAGTACAACCTGTTTGTTCTGATTACTTCACCCTCAAGGTTCATAACCACTTCGTCAACCACCATATTCTGGGGTTTACCGCGTTCAAGTGCGGCACTAACCATTGCAGTCAGTCCGCCACAACATGGAACTTCCATACGCAATACGATAACTCGCGGAATATTGTTTGAAGTAAATATCTCAGCCAGCTTTTCAACATAACCTTCAGTGCGGTCAAGCTTAGGGCAGGCAATCGCAACCGAGCGACCTCTGATGAATCGCCACTGCACATCAGGACTGGTAACTGGCGAGCATGTAGATAGAATAACAAGCTCGCGATTGTCAAAAAACGGCGCCTTTGGTTGCAGCAGATGCAACTGAACCGGCCACTGTGAAATTTCTGATTTCATTACTACTGGCATAGCACCTTCTGCCACAGCCTTTGCTGGCTGAGCCTGCGCTGGTTGCGTCATGCGCATGCGGGTGCCCGGGCATCCACCACCCTGGCGCGGGGCAGCTGGAGCAAGTTTTTCTTCATGCTTTTTGTGGGCTTCGCGCATGGAGTTAACACCATCTTCACCACGGGTCTTTTCAACATGCTCGATAGTTTTATCAAAATCGAACACTTCAGCTTCTTTTTCGACAATCTTAAGTGCGCCGGTCGGGCAGGTGCCAATGCAGTCGCCAAAGCCATCGCAGAAAGTTTCCTTAACCAGCTTTGCCTTGCCGTCTACAAGTTGCAGAGCACCTTCAGCGCATCCGGTAATACAGTTTCCGCAGCCTGTGCAGAGATCTTCGTTAATTGTGATAATATTTCTTGTGGCCATCGGATTTGCTCCTATGTTTTTTTCGTTTCTTACATTATTATTATGTTCAAAAGTGAAGCTTATAGCTTTGACTTAAGTCAAAACTTGAAACTTTTTTTAATTATTTTTTTTCGAGGGCAAATGAAGCAGAATTTATTGGAAAATTTCAGCAAAAGCGAGCTGCTGAGCGAAATGAAACCGACTTTTCTCGAAGCTCTCGCAGGAATTGCGGTAGAGCGCACCCTGTCTGCTGACGAAACACTGTTTCTGCAGCACCAGGAAGCAACTGGCTTTTACCTGATCTGCTCTGGTGCAGTCAAGGTTTATCGCATAGGTGGTGACGGGCGCGAGCAGGTAATTCATAAGTTTGGTCCCGGCGAAATCGTCGGTGAAGTTCCAGTTTTTCAGGGGACTGCCTACCCGGCATGCGCAACTGCGTTAAAGAAGTCGAAGGTAATATATTTTGCCCGTAACCGATTTGTTGATCTAGGCCGCCTGCAACCCGAAATTTTTCTGAACATGCTGGCAATACTCTCGCGGCGCCTGCGCCAGTTTGTCGAATTGATTGATGATCTATCGTTAAAAGATGTAACGGCGCGACTGGCCAAGTTTTTACTGCACAACTGCGCGTCTGACAAAAGTAGTATTGTTGAGCTTGAACTGACTAAAGGGGCGCTGGCTTCCCAGCTTGGCACAATTCCAGCCACTCTCAGCCGCACATTTAAGAAACTACAGGATTCAACCGCAATAAAAGTCAGCGGCAGCAAAATCGAAATTCTCGATTGCGAGCTGCTCGAAACTATAGCCAATGGCGAAAAGATTCAGAATCCTTGAAAAAAAGCTGTCTCATCTATCTGAGACAGCCTTTTGATTCAATCAGAAATTACACCAGGAATTACTTTTCCCAGGTGAAAAGAACCTCTATCGGGCTATTTTGAGAACTTGCTACAACCTCAACAGTCTTGCCTCTCGTAACCTGAAATTGCCCCATAAATTTTCTATTTGATTCACGGCCTGATTTTGCATCAATTCTTGTCATTCCCATTTTCAACTCTGCGTCAAGGGAACCATCACCGTTTATTCCCTTAATCTGGATATCGCAGTTAAGTGCGGAGAGACCGCTCATCTTAACATCACCAACCAAGGCTGGAGCTAATTTCAGATGTTCTTTCAGCTCAACACTTTCACCAACTCTGGCTGAAAAATCAAATTTATGAAAAACCGTTTTGCCATGAACAATTTTCAGTGAAGCTTTGACATACTTCTGAGGCTTGTCAATACGACCAACAATTAACATCGCCTGGTCAATGGCTTCTCTGCCGCCCTTAATAATCACACTGGCTCTATCATCGCTTGAGGCAACCCTGATATCAGCTGTGATTACCATAGATAAAATTTTTGCCAACTCTTCAGCTGAAATGTATTTCAGATTAATAACCTTAACTTCCTTGCCAAGCCTTGCTTCATCAGTAAGAAGAATGCTGTTGCCCCGCTTTATCCAGGCAAAGCCGGAAGATTCCGCCACCAAATCCATCGCATCCTTTGCTGAAACGTCTTTTAGCGACAATGTCATATTGCCACGAACAGATTTTTCGATCACTACGCCAAAACCTGCTTGTTTAGTGATTATTCTAAAAATTTCACGAATGTCGGCATCTTTGAAATCCATAGAAATTTTGTCGGTCAAACCTGCAAAAACAGAGGTGCATATGGTTACCATAAAAAGAACGGTAAGAAGTCTCTTCATTAATACTCTCCTTGTATATCGATAATCTCGTACAATCGAAATTATAAAACAATACTGAAAATTTTGCACGCTGGATGCCAAAAGTTGCACTAAAGGCATTATTAATTGCGTGGTTTAGACAATCAGCACTGGAAAAACATAAAAACGGCTCAAATTCAAAAATATAGTTCTACATTTTTTTGATGACCTGCAGTCTGCTTTGGATGTTGCAATAAACAGGCGGCAATCGAGAATTCCGGCTTGACTTTCAAACTCTGCTGGCGCAATATCTGTTTGTTGTAATCCCGCTCAAAGAGCGGGATTG